>SAMEA3663175__coassemble_205_pt1 | contig 16516 bp, 13 predicted proteins | sample SAMEA3663175__metabat2_high_PE_014 | metagenome-assembled genome bin SAMEA3663175 (sample SAMEA3663175) | pig gut metagenome | biome: pig gut; feature: pig-associated habitat; material: faeces | place: Denmark | collected 2012 | reverse complement strand
ATATCGCCAAGAATAATTCTGGCACCCATACATAATGCCTCCATGGGAGGTATTCCAAATCCTTCAAAGGTTGATGGAAACAAAAATGCCTTACAGTACTTCATCAATGCCTTTGCTGTATTATCTGACACATACCCCACATAGACAATATTCTTCTGCTTATTAATAGCCGTCCTGTCTCCCAGCGCCTTTCCTGATATTACATATGTTGCGTGAGGGTTCTTCTTTGCATTCTCCAGAATCCACCTTAAATTCTTATTAGGTGCCAGAGAAGCAAGATAGAAATAATACTGGCCTCTCTTAATCCTTGATGCATACTGGTCAAATATCATTTCATCAGTCTTACCCGTATCAAAATGCTGCCATCCATTTCCAGCTACTGTAATGTCCGGATTCTTCAATTTATAACAGGAAAGAATCTCCTGCCTGGAGAACTCACTTACCGTAAGTACTGCATCTGCTTTACCAAAAGCCCTCCTGTACATAAGCCTGCGGAACAATATCTCATGCCAGTCTCCTGGCTCATTAAAGTATTCTGGATGGGTTCTGAAAGCAATATCGTGAACTACAGCAATTCCGTCTTTCATTAGAAGAGAGACTTCGTTACACAGATACACAGGCTTTGCCTTCTGTGACTTCACATATTTGTTAAATGTGAACTGGTCCCATTTTCTCCCTGCTGTACCTTCAATTACAACGATTTTAATATTCTTGTACATTGCCTGGTATTTTTCAGGAAAGACAGAAGTTTTCTCTGAATCAACGGAAGGCATTACAATCTCAACTTCATATGGCTTGTCTATAATTAATTCATCCAGCTTGCGTGTTATTTCCCTCGCATACCGCTGCACTCCCAGCACCGGTCCATACAGGAAATTACCATTAATCACGTATTTCATACCCATCACTCCCTGCATTACATTTACATCTTTGGTTTATAAGTAGGTACAATTTCCTTAATGCATTCTCTTATATCATCCTGATCTTCAGAATATGCAGTTTCTTTAAGCTTAACAAGCTTTTCCTCAAAATGTTCTTTATCGAATTCAATAGGCTTTCCTATGTGAATCATCTTGTTGGCAGTATCCTGAAGCCCTTCTTCATCCATAAGAAGCTCCTCATACAGCTTTTCTCCGGGACGAAGTCCGGTATATTTAATCTCCATGTTAACGCCCAGAGTATATCCTGAAAGACGTATAAGGTTCTTTGCCAGATCATCGATTTTAACAGGTTCCCCCATATCAAGGATAAATATCTCACCACCCTTTGCGTAAGCTCCTGCCTGTATTACAAGAGAAACAGCTTCCGGTATGGTCATGAAGTATCTGATAATATCCGGATGGGTTACAGTAACAGGACCTCCTGCCGCAATCTGTTCCTTGAACAGCGGAATTACGGAGCCATTACTTCCCAGCACATTGCCGAATCTTACAGCAACGAATTCTGTAGAGGATTTCTCATTAAAATACTGGATAATCATCTCACATATTCTCTTGGTGGCTCCCATAACATTAGTAGGATTAACTGCTTTGTCTGTGCTTATCATTACAAATCTCTTAACATGGTATTTATCAGCAGCATTTGCTACATTCCATGTGCCGATTACATTATTCTTGACTGCCTCATTAGGACTGTCCTCCATAAGAGGAACATGCTTATGGGCTGCTGCATGATACACAATATCCGGCTTGAAATTCTCGAATATCCATTCCAGTCTGCTTACATTTCTTACTGAACCGATTAATGTAACCACATCAGCCTGCGGGTAGTCTCGCTTTAATTCCTGCTGGATATCATAAGCATTGTTCTCATATATATCAAATATAATCAGTCTCTTAATTCCATGCTTAACAAGCTGCCTGCACAATTCTGAACCAATTGAACCGCCGCCTCCCGTAACAAGAATTGTCTTTCCTGACACATAACCCATAATAGACTCCAGGTCTACATTAATAGGGTCACGTCCAAGAAGGTCTGTTACATCAACATTTCTGATGTCATTAACATTAATCTCACCATCCATCATCTGATATACACCAGGAATGATTTTCAGGTTACATGGGGTTTCCTTGCATATATTAAGAATTTCTCTCTTTGTCTGTGTAGACGCAGAAGGAATTGCAAATATAATCTCATCCACATCGTAATATCTGGCGTACTGCTTAATGGTATCCCTGTTTCCCACAACCTTGACACCTCTGATGAATTTGCCGATTTTCTGTGGGTCATCATCAATAATGGCAACGACTTTGGAATTATCCAGATACCTTGAGTTAAATATCTCTCTCATCAGTACGTTTGTAGCCTCACCGGCACCAATAATCATAATATTAATCTGCTCAGAGGTATGCCTGTAATTCTGTATAAGCGTTCTTATAATTCTGTACATAAAACGGCTTGTACACATGGCAACTGTCATAAATACCCCAGCAGTAAAATAACATGATCTTGGAAGCATTTTTCCGCTTATGGCTGTCATGGCAAGATACGCCACATCTGCCACAACACAGGCCTCCACAATCTTGTACAGCTCCGCAATACTGGCATACTGCCACAGGCTGTGGTACATCCTGAATACCCAGAATATTACCAGAGTCATTATTGTAAAAATCCACCATGTATCTTTCACATTATCAATATACTGAGGCTCAATTGATGTAATATTAACATCAAAACGCATAACAAGTGCCAGCAGCACACATCCGTTAATCAGTATGATATCTGTAATTATAAGAAAAACACGCCTTATTAAAAGCTGTAGTTTATCCCTTTTTGTCTCTTCCATTATCTGGACTCCTTTTTCAATATTCCTGCAACGGTTCCAATTCCATAGCTAAGGTGCAGCAAAAGAAACAGCCCCGGCAAAGCCGCATTAGTTTTATTTCTCTTATCACCGGCTTTTACTGATGCCATCACTGACATTACTGCTGCAAGTACTCCATATGCTCCCCACATTATACCTGTGAGAAGCTTAACTGTCTTCATTATTCCACCCAGTGCTTTTCCGAAGTATTTCCTTATCAGCGAGCATTTATCGGCAAGCTTCCCAGCAGCCATAGTTACCCCTGATAATCCAATGGCACTTACAAATGCAAATGGCACAAAATGATATACTGACAGACATTCCGGACACACCTTAGATGTGACTCCAATCCAGTATCCATTGGCATATTTCTGTTTAAGCATCTTTGGAAGGCTGCTTCTTATATGCTGATAGGAGATTATCTGTGGGTCAAAACATATTTTGAATCCTGCTTCTCTCATCCGGTAATGAATCTCATTATCTTCTGTTCTGACAAGATTCTCATTAAATCCCCCTACGGTGTCAAACACCTTTCTTCTATATGCCCCATGAAACACTGATTTAACATATGTTTTACCGGGATTATTCCTGTAAGGGGCTATGCCAGAACCGAACATGCTGTTTTCTGCAAGAAGCAGCGTTTCTTTCCAGGGCGTTGATTCATCAAGAATTGCAGGTCTTTGTCCTCCGCATATATCTTCCCCGGATTCCAGCACCGCAATATTCTTACTTACGAAATCCTTTGGAATCTCTGCATGGGCATCCACCTTAATAATAACCTCTGAGGTGTAATGGGCCAGTGCCACATTCCATCCGCTTGGAAGATTTCTTTTCGGATTATCTAAAACCAGTACCCTCTTAAATGGGTTGGCACTATCCTCATTGCCCTTTGCAAACTGTTCCATAACAGCCCTGGTATTGTCTGTGGAAGCACCATCTACAAGAATTACTTCACAGAGATTATGACCATAATCCTGTTCTCTGATACAGTCTAATATGGTATTAATTGATTCTTCTTCATTGTATGCAATTACACATATAGTACAGCTAAGCATATTCTCTCTCCAAAACTACTTCAAAACTGAAACAAAGGTATTCCACATTACAGTCATATCTTCCCTTACTCCGAACCTTCTTAAGCTCTCTAGATTATATTTCATCTTAACAGGAAGAATCTCATCTACATATACCTTATCCGCATCCTTCGCATCCTTTAACAGCTTGTCCTCATCCTTGTAAGCTATACTTGTCCTTGAGGTAAGACCTGCTGGAAGCAGAAGTGTGGCATACATCTCACCCGAATATTCTTTAACATATTTTATAACCTCAGGTCTTGTTCCAACCAGAGTCATGTCGCCAGCCAGTATATTAAAAAGCTGTGGAAATTCATCCAGCCTGTATTTTCTAAGAAGCTTTCCAACCCTGGTGATTCTTGCATCATTATTAACAGTTACCTGGCTTCCCAGCTGTGAAGCATTGTCCACCATGGTACGGAACTTATATATCTTAAATATCTTTCCGTACTGCGTCACTCTCTCCTGCCTGAAAAAGACTGGACCCTGGGAATCCGTTTTTATCATCAGGGCAATTATTCCCATTGGTATTAATAATATTGCAAGAAGCACCAATGAAACACATATGTCCATCACTCTTTTTACCTTAAACCATCCGGAATGGCGCACAATAATATTGTAATAACGCCTTACTTCCCTGGTTCTCATTTTCTCAGGAAGTTCTTCCCATTTTCTAACCTTCATGTAATCCTCCATTGAAAGTATTAATCACATAATCCACCTGTTCATCTGTGAGAAGTGTGTGCAGCGGCAGAGTAATCTCATTGTGGTACATATTATATGAGTTAGGAAAATCCTTAATATCAAAGCCAAGATTCTTATAGGCAGTATGCATTGGCAGAGGCTTATAATGCACATTTGTTGCAATCCCCCTCTCTGCCATCCTGGTGATAAGGTTGTTTCTGTCTTCCTCATTCATATTAAGGACTCTTACAAGAAACAGATGTCCACTGGATTTGAAATCACTTCCATAATGGGCAAGAATCTGGATATTATCACTGCTTATACCTTTAGTGTATTTTTCTATTATTTCTTTTCTTCTTGCAAGAAGGCCCTGGTATCTTCTAAACTGGGCAAGGCCTATTCCAGCCATAATATCAGTCATATTGCACTTGAAATATGGTCCCACAATATCATATTCCCAGGCTCCAAGCTTTGTCTTTGCGAGAGCATCCTTAGACTGTCCGTGAAGCGTAAGAAGCATAAGCTGATGATAAATCTCCTCATCATCCACACCCGGAATGTGTCTCCATACCAGTGCACCACCCTCTGCTGTGGTAAAGTTCTTTACTGCATGGAAAGAAAAGCTGGTAAAGTCCGCAGCCTCCCCGCTCATCTTACCCTTTCGGCTGGCACCGAAACCATGTGCTGAATCAGCAAGGATAAGAATGTGTCCCAGAGCCTCCTGAAGCTTTCCCTGTGGCTTGAACAGCCCTTTCTTATCCATAACAATATCTCTTATTCTGTCATAATCCACCATAACGCCCGCTATATCCACAGGAATAATAGCTTTAGTTTTATCAGTAATAAGTTCTTCCAGTTTGTCATAATCTATATGGTAGGAGTCTGCCCCCACGTCAACCAGCTTTATAGTTGCTCCAACATGTGCCACCACACTGGCAGATGCTGTGTATGTGTAAGCAGGAACAATAACTTCATCTCCCGGACCAATCTCAAATAATCGCAGAGCCATCTCCATACACGCAGTTGCGGAATTAAGCGCAACCGCCCTGTCAGTATGGCAGAATTCTGCAATTTTTCTCTCCAGCTCCTTAGTTTTAGGGCCTGTAGTTATCCATCCGGATTTTAAAACCTCTGTTACCTCTTTAATCTCTTCATCAGTTATATCTGGTGGTGAAAATGGAATCTTCATATCATCCTCTCATTTCTTAAGCAGCTTCTATTCCTGTGTTTTTACCATATCAGGAAAAGCATAGGTAAGATTTCCTGCGGAATCACCTACAGTAATGGAATAGCTTATTGTATTATACCCATTTTTTGTAAGAGTTATTGTCTTAGTTCCTGCCGTTTTCTTAAATGTGCATGGAACAGTTCCCACATACACACTGTCCACATACACACCAGCTCCCTCAGGAGATGTAATGATTATATTGTAACTGCCAGAAGCTGTTGTTGAGGCTGCTGCAGTTGTAGTCTTTTCTGATGCTGAGGTTGTTTGTTGTGCAGCTTTTGTAGTGGCAGCTGTAGTAGATGTAGCTGTCATATCAATAACCTTAGTTACATAGGCAGAATTAACTTCTATTATCTCCGTATATTCCTTATAATTGTTCTTTACCAGCTTTACAGTATGCCTTCCGTAAGACAGCTGTACCGGTGTGGAATAATCCACCTCTTCACCATCTATGGACATAACTGCCCCTTCAGGCGTTACCATGAAATTCACAGAACCCTGCTGGGTTGCAGGCAGGAGATACTCACCAAAATCCAGTGAAACCTCCTCTCCCTTCTCCACAGTCACTTCCTTAGTAGCTTCAATTGACCCATTCTTCAGATTAACTTTATAAGTTCCTGTGCCGGCAGTTATCATCATGTCCTCTGTTACATTAAAGAGCTGGGCATTACCTATCTGGGCATATCCTCCCACAAATGCATCAACACCTGTAAACTTAATATATCCATGCCCCTTATCAACCACAATGGAATATACTGTGTTGCCAATGCCTCTTAATGTCACCTCATCCTGCTTGATAACCTCCGATACAGGTATCTTATCCTCTCCTGATATTACAAGGGCTTTATCACTGTACACATAGCTTGAAGCCCCAGAGCTTATCTTTCTTTTGTTCTCATCAATCTCAACATTATTAAATCCTGACACCTCAAAGCTCTCAGGACTACCATATATAGATGTGGCCACACCTTTTTTACTGCATATTACGTCGTATATTTCTCCAAGGGTAAGGTTAGAGGCCGCAATAGCCGTTTTGTATTTTGTCCGGAAATCAGTTCCTCCCGAATATGGAACCTCATACTCCACTCCCGATGATATATCTATAAAATTAGCTTTTTTGTTATCTCTATCAATATATGACAGAACACCTGTCACTGTTATCTCCTGTGAGGCATTAGTTGATGCTTCTTTTATACTTTTCTTTGGTGCAGGAAGTATCGAGCTGCCTGGTGTCAGCGTTCCGGTTTTATTACCATTGCCAATAGTGCAGCCAACCAGCGCCATAACACATATCTGAACCGCCAGAAGAGCAGCTGTCGTTCTTTTTTTAATGGAATTATTCTTATCCATAACTTCGGATGTACCTTTCTATAGAGTATAGTTACCCAGTTTTTATGTATACTATCTTTTGATTTTATCACATTGCACGTATAGTTGCAAGAAAATCAAGCCTTCTCCCATTCTGGGCAATACAACTCTCCAGCTTTTCAATGCTCTTGGGAGGAACCCATGCTTTATTCATGTTGTAATAGTAATTTGTAATCTTCCAGAATTTTTCCGGAAATGAAAACAACACCGACAGAACTTTCAGTTCCCCATCTTCTACCGGCTTGACTTTGTCGTATTCATCCAGCATCTTAAAAGCTAAGTCTATATCCCAGTTATACTTCTCAAGTATTTTTCTCATAAACTGGTATAAATCCCATATCTGGCAGTCAATCCTGCATTTTTCCATATTGGTTACCGCTGTCATAACGCCACTGCTGTTGCTGCCTGCCTGATAACTTCCCCTCTCTGGTTTATCACATATAATCACATTATGATAATTGAAATTACCATGAATAAGTTCATTGCTGTCCAATGCCTTTTCAAGCCTTGCTTCAACTTCACTGTTTTGAAGCATATCCACAGCCGTCCTTGCTTCTGAATAGAATTTACCCAGTTGTCTGTATATTGTCAGTTCATATTCTGTCCTGCGTTTTTTATTTTTCAGATAATTTTCTGCCATCTTAAGTTCTCTGGTATGCCTTACAACAGTATCCTTTATGCTGCCTCTGGACAACCTTACACCACTGTCATTAATGCACAGAGAGCTGGAAGCGGCATTAAGGGCAATATGGAGCTTTGCCATAGTTGATACAGATGCCTTTATATCCCGTAGATTTTTTACATTGCACTCACTGCCAGGATACATATCCTTAAGGACATATTTCCGGCCCTCATCTGGCAGGACGGATATTATCTCATTATCACAATTTCTTACATAAGTATCAACGTTTTCAAATCCACTCTCTTTTACCGCTCTTGTTATGCAATCCTCTCTCAGATAGTATTTATCCTGTTTGCTGCATTCCATCAGCAGCTTTTCTCCCTTGTCAGTAGACACCAGTATTCCACCCCGTCCCCTGACACAGCCCATTATCTTTACATCATACTGGTTAAGTACTTCCAGTGATTTCTCATTCATTGACGGTCTCCCCCACACTCTCTTTCTAATTATAACTATTATTATGTGCGGGTGAAAAAAATAATGCCCCTAAGTTTTACTTAGGAGCAAATCATTTTTGTGTATTTATATTTAATGATGTCTACTGGAAATGATCCAGCATGGCAATAAGGGTGGCCTTATCATTCAGCTTAGGATTATCCATAACAACATGAAGAAGTTCATTCAGAGTCCTGCCTATCTGGGAGCCTGACATACCATACTCTATCAGGTCATTTCCTGTTATATCCAGATCCTTAATAGTAAAGCAGTCTCCTCTGTCAATAATACCTTCCATCATCTTTCTTACAGCCACTATGTGATTATGGGTTCCATAAAGCTTGACGCCTGTAATCTCTTCCTTTGCCTTTGCCAGAGCTTCTGAGTGAATCAGAAGATTATTCATAAGGTCTTTGCCTAATCTGTTAAGGGCTTCTCTTATAGCTGGCTCATTCTCATCAATCTTTCCCTTGGAATTAGCTACAATAGCTGTAACCGAATCAACTGTATGGTTGTCCATCTTCAGACGCCTAAGCAAGCTTCTTGCCTCCTCCGGCTCAAGGGAATTCAGTAGTGCCGCATATCTTAAAACCGGAGTATTCTCTGTAAATCTGACCATACACAGCGCATTCTGTCTGTATCTTCCCTCAAATATACGGGATATTTCTGGAAGAACTGCGGCAAATATTCCGGTTGAATAGAAAAGCTCTACCTTTTCAGGATTATCAGATACCAGTGTCTTTGTAAGCTCTACCTGGATTCTCTCCATGCTGACCTGCTTAATTGTATCTGACAGCTTATTAATTGCATTATATGTATCCGGGTGAATATCAAATGAAAGCTGTGCCGAGAATCTGATGGCTCTCATCATTCTCAACGCATCCTCTGTAAATCTCTCCATTGGATTACCAACACACCGAATAACCTTTCTTTCAAGGTCACCTCTGCCGTCAAATTCATCAACAAGACCATTCTTATCATTGTATGCCATGGCATTAATAGTGAAATCCCGGCGTTTCAGGTCTTCCACGAGATTGAGGGCGAATTCCACACTTTCAGGATGTCTTCCATCCTTATATTCGCCATCAATTCTGTATGTAGTAACCTCGTATCCTGTTTTTCCTATCATAACAGTTACTGTACCATGCTTCAGTCCGGTATCAACCGTTCTTCCAAACATGGACTTTACCTGCATAGGCAGGGCAGAAGTAGTAATATCCCAATCGCTTGGTGTCTTACCCATGAGAGTGTCCCTTACACATCCGCCCACAGCATAGGCTTCACAACCATTTTTTTCAATTGTACTGATAATGTTTCTCACATTCTCAGGCAGTTCCATCAATACCTCCCAGTATGCCTTAACGCAGGTTTAGCCAGAGTATTCTTCTAGATATACTAGTACGCCTTGCCCCAGTATACCATCTTCTGTGCTGGCTTTCCGCAGCATACGCATACGTCACTTAAATGTTCCTGTTCAAATGGAATACATCTTGATGTAGCAGTTGTATCCTCTTTAATCTTGTCCTCACAAGCCTGGTCACCGCACCACATTGCCTTAATAAATCCAGGCTTTGTAGCTGCTGTTTCCTTGAATTCATCATAATCTAATGCAACATATGTATGGGCATCTCTGTGTGCTCTTGCCCTTTCAAGCATCTCAACCTGCATTGTATCAAGAATTTCCTTAATCTTAACAGGCAGCTCATCAATGGCAACCTCTGTCTTTTCTCTTGTATCTCTTCTGACAATGATAGCCTTACCAGCTTCAATATCTCTTGGTCCCATCTCAACACGTACTGGAATTCCACGCATCTCCTGCTCTGAGAACTTCCATCCAGGATTCTTGTCTGAATCATCAACCTTAACACGAAGTCCTGCTTCCTTAAGAGCCTTGGCAACTTCTGCTGCCTTCTCAAGAACGCCCTCTTTCTTCTGCATGATAGGTATTACATCAACCTGTACTGGTGCAATCATTGGTGGAAGCACAAGACCGCTGTCATCACCATGAACCATGATAATGGCACCAATAAGACGTGTAGTAGTTCCCCATGATGTCTGGTGAACATATTTTAATGTATTATCCTTATCTGTATACTGGATTCCAAATGCCTTTGCAAAACCATCACCGAAATTATGGCTTGTTCCCGACTGTAATGCCTTGCCATCATGCATCAGTGCTTCGATTGTATATGTTGCCTCTGCTCCGGCAAATTTCTCCTTATCAGTTTTGCGTCCCTTGATTACAGGAATTGCGAGAACCTCTTCACAGAACTGGGCATAGAGGTTAAGCATCTGCTGTGTTCTTGCCTCAGCTTCCTGCGCAGTGGCATGGGCAGTATGTCCTTCCTGCCACAGGAACTCTCTTGAACGTAAGAATGGTCTTGTCTCCTTCTCCCATCTTACAACTGAACACCACTGGTTATATACCTTTGGCAAATCTCTGTATGACTGGATTTCATCCTTGTAGAAATCGCAGAATAAAGTCTCTGATGTAGGTCTTACACACATTTTCTCCTGAAGTGGGGCAAGTCCACCCTGGGTTACCCAGGCAACCTCTGGAGCAAATCCCTCTACATGGTCTTTCTCCTTCTCAAGAAGACTCTCTGGAATGAACATTGGAAGATATACATTCTCAACCCCTGTCTCCTTAAATCTTCTGTCCATCTCCTTCTGGATGTTCTCCCAGATAGCATATCCTGCTGGCTTGAATATCATGCAGCCCTTAACGCTGGAATAAGCCATAAGCTCTGCTTTCTTAACCACATCTGTGTACCACTGGGCGAAATCAACATCCATGGATGTAATCGCCTCTACTAACTTTTTATCCTCTGCCATAACTCCCACTCCTTATTGTTTGTTACATTAATTATTTTTTCATTTCATCATCAGACTTATATTCTGTCCGAAACTGCTTAAAAACTTTATTTAGTGTATCACGTTGCTGCCCCTATTTCAAGATATTTCGCTATTCAGGCATGCACCATCTATATTCACACAAGCACTATCTCTGTCATCCCATGGGCCACCACTCTGGTGTAATATCATATACGTTGCCATCAACATTTATAGAATGAGCACATAGAGCAATTTCTCTGGGCTTAAGTCTTATTTCTTTTAATACTTTATCAGACATTCTATTTGGCATATCGGCTCCCGAAACATTCATGCCACCATTATACTTTACGTCACCAACTATTCCGTGTCCTCTTGACGCAAACTGTGCCCTGATCTGGTGAAATCTGCCTGTAATAAGAGTTATCTCCACCATGGAAATCCACATTCCGCCGTCTGTCTCACAACCTGTCCTGTTTTCTTCTCCATCCTGCGGTTTAATCCTTGCCTCTGCAACAACCTTATACTCCAGCTTTGCCTCTTTTGCTCCAGGGCAGCCTTCTTTCACAACTTTAGCAATGTTATCCTTGCCTTTAATAAGATAATCCACAAAGATACCTTGTTTCTCATCGAATTTTCCACATACAAGAGCATAATACTGTTTACAAAATCCCTGCTGCTGCATGATTTTTGTATACTTTCCAGCACTTTGCCTGTTCTTTGCAATGAGAACCAGACCGCTTACAGGTCTGTCCAGTCTGTTTATTACAGCTGCATATACGCTTTCTTTCCTGCTCTTCTGGTAATTCATCACCTCACTTACCAGGTCCAGATCAAAATTCCTGCCGCTCTGGGTAAGCTGCCCTGCAGGCTTATTTACTATTATTTTATCCTTATCCTCGAATACAATATCCATATATCTATTTCCTCTGGCTGAATACTTTGGCACCATCATATTATAAAAGCCAATGCGCGTCAATTTTTACTTGACGGGGTCTTTTAACTTGTTTATTATCAAGATATGTATGGGTGGGGAGCCCTTATATCTCACAATACTTACATAAAATATAAGTGGTTGAACCACTTAAGAAACGAGGTAATTATGGACAATTATACACCAGACCCATTCTGGAATAATAATCAGAATGATGTTCAGAATAATGTGCAGAATGACATTCAGAACAACAATCAGGATTCCGCTGGTAATAATAACAGCACTCCAGGTTATGGCAGCTATTCTGATAATTATAGCAATAACCCTAATCAGCCATATAACAATGATAACAATAATGCCAACAGCAGTAACAACAGCAACGTATATGGTAACTCTGGCAACAGCTACAGTAATGGCTATAGTTACGGCAATACCGGCAACAACTACAACAACGGCAATGTATATGGTAACTCTGGCAACAGCTATAATAATGGCTATAACAACAACTACAACAATGGCTACAACAATAATGGCTACAACAGCTACAATAATGGTTATAATAATGGTTACAATAACAACAATTATGACAACGGAAATTATTATGGAGGTAATGGCAACCAGCAGAATAATTGTCCGAATTTTACATTGATGCTTGTCTTCTGTATATTAAGCATCCTGTTCCTAAGCAAGATTGTTGGCGCTATTGCGTTAGTATTTTTATTCCAGGCAAACAACAATTTCAGATATGGTTTTTACGATAAATACGAATCAAACATCAAGATATGCAAGATTCTTCTTGTTATCTCAGTAGTTGTTGGTATAGTTGTTTTCATAGGTTCAATGGTAGTTGGATTCTCTACCAGCTTATTCTCAATGATGTAATGACTAGTACATACAAATCATAAAAAAGCGTGTATCAACAGGTGAACTGCAAATATGCAGTTCACCTGTTGATACACGCTGATTTTTATTTTATATACTTTCTTTCATTCCTCCTATTAACGCACTCTCTTAACAGTGCATAAACCGTAGAAATAAGCGGAATGAATATCAGCATTCCCATAATTCCAAACAGGCTTCCACCAATTGTTACGGCTACCAACACCCACATTGCCGGAAGTCCCACTGAACTTCCCACAACTCTTGGATATATGAGATTGCCCTCAATCTGCTGTAAAACAAGGAATAAAACAATGAATGCAAGAGCCTTCCAGGGATTGACAAGAAGAATCAGGAACGCCCCCACTACGCATCCAATAAATGCTCCCACAATAGGTATTAACGCTGTAAATGCAATGAGCACACCAATCATAACAGCATAAGGCATCCTGAATATTGTCATGGCAATTACAAACATAGTTCCAAGAATTACAGCTTCAAGACACTGTCCAGTAATAAAGTTGGTGAAATTCTTATTCAGAAGTGCACATACATATAATACACTATTATTTATCTTTTCCGGTAAAAATGCAGATAAAACTCTCTTTACCTGACCTGCCAGCTTCTCCTTCTGGGCAAGCACATACACACTGAATACCAGTCCAATAAACAGATTAGTAAATCCACTTACCACACTGCTTGCAATACCAATTGTGGAATTAAGCACATCACCAAATCCATTCTTAAAGAACGAACCTATATTGTTAACAATGCTATCCCAATTCTTTCCAATATTGCTTAATACATCTATCTGCTGCTGCAGTTCCGGATATTTCTGGCACAGTATGTCAAGCTCTGCCATAAGTCTGTTAATTCCCAGAGGAACCTGCTTTACCACATCACTTACGGCTCTTACAAGCTGTGGCACAACCATTGAAATCAGAAAAACCAGAAGAAGTACAATAAACACAAATGTCAGGACAATACTGACAGGTCTTTTGAATCTGTCAGCATATTTTCCAGTCCATTTATTCAGTATTCTGTTCTCAATCAGATTCATCACAATATTAAGTACAAATGCAATAGCACAGCCTGTTATAAATGGCATGGCAATCTTAATTACCAGTCCAACAGCATTCATTATTCCCTGTGAATTAATTACACACAGCACCAGAATTGCAGCTATAACCATAAGGAGCACAATCTGTTTCATTTTTTTCTTACTAAACTCCACTACCAACCCTCATTTCCATATTATTTATCCAATGCATCCTCTGCCTGAAACCACCAGGATACAACACTTATTTCCAGGCTGAAATGCAATCAGACCTTAAAGCGGTATCCAACGCCCCATATTGTCTCGATATACTGTGGCTTTGATGTATCATATTCAATCTTTTCACGGATTTTCTTAATATGAACTGTGACAGTTGCAATATCTCCTATAGAATCCATATCCCAGATTTCCTTGAAAAGTTCATCCTTGGTATACACATGGTTTGGATGCTCTGCAAGAAATGTCAACAAATCAAATTCCTTCGTTGTAAATACTTTCTCCTCCCCATTAACGAAAACTCTTCTGGCTGTCTTATCAATTTTGATACCACGGATTTCAATAACGTCATTATTTTCCTTAGAACTACTAACCAGTCTCTCATATCTTGCGAGGTGGGCTTTCACTCTGGCAACAAGCTCACTGGGACTGAAAGGCTTAGTCATATAGTCGTCTGCGCCTACACCTAATCCCCTTATTTTATCAATATCCTCTTTCTTTGCTGAAACCATGATAATAGGAATGTTCTTCTTTTCCCTTACCTGGCGGCATATCTCAAATCCATCCACTCCAGGAAGCATTACATCAAGGATACATATGTCATAATCCTCTCCCATGGCCGACTCAAGTCCGCTTTCACCATCTGATTTCACTGTTACCTCAAATCCACTTAACTTAAGATAATCCTTTTCAATTTCAGCAATCGCTTCTTCATCTTCAACAATTAATACTTTACTCATTCTTTGTCTCTCCTTGCATAATATATTTACTTGTGTCTATATCTTTTCTTAAGCATATGTGCATGGTAGTTCCTTCTCCTTCAACGCTTTCTGCCCATATCTTACCTTTGTGGTCTTCTATTATTTTTCTGACAATGGCAAGACCAATGCCGCTGCCTCCCTGTTTACTGTTCCTTGATTCATCAGTCCTGTAAAATCTGTCAAATATATGAGGTAAATCTGAAGTTCCAATACCCATGCCATTGTCTGTCATAATAATATGAGCATAATCCCCTTCATCATACAGATTTATTTCAATCCTGCCCTTTCTTCCCTCTTTCATATATTTAACAGAATTGCTGATAATATTGTTAATTACCCTCTTAAGCTGCTCAACATCGGCGTATATGTACACCTCATCAACATTATGGCACTGGTATACAAGATCGATATCCTGAGCCTCCAGGTCAACCCTTATCTCTTCACAGCAATCATCAAAATAATCCTTTAAATTAATTCTGCTGAAAGAATATGGCACTCTGTTGGTATCCAGCTTTGAATATATGGTAAGCTCGTCAATAAGCTTGTCCATGTCATTAACCTTGTTGGCAATGGTCTGCAGATACCGCTGCTGCTTTTCCGGGGTATCTGCCACTCCATCCATAATTCCCTCCACATATCCTTTTATGGCCGTAAGAGGTGTTTTAAGGTCATGGGAGATATTTCTTATCAGCTCCTTCTCTTCCTTGTCAGAAATAATCTTTTCCTGCGAAGTTTCCTTAAGGATAACCCTCATTTCCTCAAAATCCCTGCACACATCACCTATTTCATCCCGGGAGCTTTTAGGCATCTCGAAATCTAGATTACCCATCTTAATATTCTGGGTGGCAAGCTTAAGTCTGTCCAAAGGTATTATAATGGAGCCATATATCCACAAATCAAGAAAAAGGCTTGTAATAACAAGAATGAAAATAACTGAAATAATTCCCTGCACACCAATCCTCTTAATCTGCGGAATTACCTGTTCCAGAAATGTGACAATATACACACTGATAACCTCTCCAGATTCTTCCTTGAAATTAAACTGCTTAACAATACAGTTATATTCTCCGCCCTTATAGGTACTCTCATTATAAGGGCCATCAACTGTAGTATGTTTTGGTATCAGATCTCTTAATTCATCACTTTCCAGGGACTCCGATGCATATATAATTTCATCATTCTTAACAACCACCAGAGATGAAAGTCTTACCATAAGTTCACTGTCAAGATCATTCAGGTAATCTATATCTGTGAATTTCTCCGGATTCTCCATTCCCACCTGTTTAACATAGTCAGATATTTTATCAGTAATTTTACTGATAATAACAGATGAGGAATACATGTTATCGAAACTTACAGCCTCATCTACACCATACAGCTTCTGCATAGCCGTATTCTGATATTTGATTATTCCCATTATGGCACATCCGCACATTAATACAGGAAGTACAATCATTGTACAAAATGCCAGTTTTAACTTAGTTCTTAACTTCATAATAATACCACTTTTTCCCATGAAATAATAAAAATAAATAATTAATTATTATAAAATTTTATTAAAAAG
>SAMEA3663175__coassemble_198_pt1 | contig 16756 bp, 13 predicted proteins | sample SAMEA3663175__metabat2_high_PE_014 | metagenome-assembled genome bin SAMEA3663175 (sample SAMEA3663175) | pig gut metagenome | biome: pig gut; feature: pig-associated habitat; material: faeces | place: Denmark | collected 2012 | reverse complement strand
CAGTCAGGCAATGAGGCAGCAGAGGAGACAGTTAAGCTGTGTGAAGCAAAGAATGTAAGGGTTCTGGCTGTTAAGGCTGACATAAGCAAATCAGATGAATGTCAGATGCTGATTGAAAAAGCTGTAGAATTCTTTGGGGGAAGAATTGATGTTCTTGTGAATAACGCAGGAATTACCAGAGACAATCTTCTTGGAAGAATGAAGGATGAGGACCTGGACGCTGTTTTAGATGTCAACCTCAAAGGAACATTTTACATGATGAGGGGTGTGTCAAAATATATGCTTAAAAACAGGTACGGCAGGATAATTAACATGAGTTCTGTTGTAGGTGTTATGGGTAATGCTGGACAGGTAAACTACTCTGCCAGCAAGGCGGCTGTAATAGGAATGACTAAATCTCTTGCAAGAGAGGTGGCATCAAGACATATTACAGTAAATGCTGTGGCACCGGGAATGATTGAAACTGATATGACAGCAGTAATTAATGATGCGGCCAGAGAAAAAATTATGGAAAGCATACCATTCAAAGAGATGGGAAAGCCGGAGGATATAGCTGAAACAGTAGCATTTCTTGCAGGAGATGGCGCAAAATATATTACAGGACAGGTTTTATGTGTTGATGGAGGAATGGCAATATGAGAAGAGTTGTAATTACAGGACTTGGAGCAATCACACCAATTGGTAACAGCACAGAGGAAATGTGGGAGTCTGTTAAAGCCGGTAAATGTGGAATTGACAAGATAACACATTATGACACAACAGACAGGCTTGTAACCCTGGCAGGAGAGGTTAAGAATTTTGATAAGGAGACAGTTGCCTCTAAGCCAGAATTAAGAAAAATGGATGATTACACAGTATATGCACTGGGAGCAGCCACAGAAGCTGTTAATGATTCAGGAATTGATTTCAGTAAGGAAGATACAATGAGATGCAGCTGTATAGTATCCAGTGGTATCGGCGGTCTTACTACAATCCAGAGAGAATGCTTAAGGGGCGAGGAGAAGGGATATGATAAGGTATCACCTCACTTCATCCCAATGTCAATATCTAACATGGCAGCAGGCCATATTGCTATCAGATTCGGACTTCACGGCATGTGTACAAGCGTTGTCACAGCCTGTGCCAGTGCCACTAATGCCATTGGTGACGGATTCAGACATATAAGAGACGGATACAGTGATATATGTGTATGCGGAGGCTCAGAGGCAAGCATTACTCCATTTGGAATTGGCGGATTCTCAGCCATGAAAGCGTTAAGTACAGCAACAGACCCATCCAGGGCTTCAATTCCATTTGATGCCGAAAGAGGCGGATTCGTAATGGGTGAGGGCGCAGGAATACTTATTCTGGAAGAGTATGAGCATGCTAAGAAGAGGGGTGCAAAGATATACTGCGAAATCTCAGGATATGGTGCAACCTGTGATGCAAACCATGTTACAGCTCCACTTGAAGATGGCAGCATGGCAGCAGCATGTATGGAAAATGCCATGAAGGATGCAGGTGTTAAGCCTGAGGAAGTTAATTATATTAATGCCCATGGAACAAGTACTGTATTAAATGACAAGGGAGAGACAAGAGCCATCAAGCGTGCATTTGGTGAACATGCATATAAGCTAATGGTAAGTTCAACCAAATCAATGACAGGACATATGCTTGGTGCAAGTGGCGCAGTTGAGGCAGTTATAACTGCACTGGCTGTAAAGAATGATATAGTACCTCCAACAGTTAATTACCAGGTTAAGGATGAGGAATGTGACCTTGACATTGTGCCAAATAAGGCAAGAAATGCAATAATAAACTGTGCAATGTCTAATTCCCTTGGCTTTGGCGGACATAACGCAACAATCCTATTCAGAAAGGCGGAGTAATTATGGAACTTAATTCTAATCAGATACAGGAGATTCTCCCTCATCGTTATCCTTTTCTTTTAGTGGACAGAATAACAGAGTGTGAGCCGGGAAAAAGTGCAACAGGAATAAAATGTGTTTCTGCCAATGAAAGCCAGTTTATGGGACATTTCCCACAGAAGCATGTAATGCCTGGAGTGCTTATAATTGAGGCACTTGCCCAGACAGGTGCTGTTGCACTGCTTGCTGAAGAGAAAAATAAGGGGAAGATTGCATATTTTGGAGGAATCAAACAGGCACGTTTTAAGCGTCAGGTAATTCCAGGAGATGTGCTTACACTTAAATGTGAGATTATATCATCAAAGGGACCTGTTGGCATTGGAAAGGCAGAGGCTTATGTGGGTGACCAGCTTGCTGTAACAGCCGAGCTTACATTTGCAATCCAGTAATATTTGCATTTGAAAAATAAACTTGATATACTGGCTTACATAATTAAGGAGGCACGGTTATGTTTCAGCAGTCATTTGTCAATATATATACTAAATTTAAAATGCATTTTTATCAGAAGGTATTTGAAAGATTTCAGGATAGAGAGGCAACACTGACTACCGTTGAAACCTTCTGTATGGAAATGATATATGCCCTTGATAATCCAACTGTAGCTGAATTTGCCAATCTGGCAAATATATCTTCGCCTAATGCGGCGTATAAGGTCAACAGCCTTGTGAAAAAAGGATACCTTAAGAAAGTGCAGTCAAAGGATGACAAGAGGGAATACCATCTTGAGGTTACGGAGAAGTATATTAATTATTATAATATAAGCTATGGATATATACAGGTTGTAATGGACAGAATCCGGGAGAGGTTTGATAAGGAAGAAATGGAAACTCTGGACAGGGTCCTTGAAATAATTGATAAAGAGCTTATGCCGGAGATTAACATTGACTGCAATAAGAAAATGTAAATTAAATCTTAAAAAATATAAATATTGCCTGTAATAAAAGAATAATATTAATTGAAAAACGATACCTTAAGCTTTTTAGTGATAGGGTATCGTTTTTTGTTTATGAAACAAAATTATGCAATAATGTTGTGAATATTGCATAATTTTCATGGATGTCTTATAATCTGATTATGCAACATTGACTATGGTTGGGGCCAATGATGTGAACAATACGAGGAGGGTTTTTGACATGAAACAAAATGCTAAACGGTTTTTTGCAGTGTTTGCTGCAATAATCATGGTGGCAGGAATTTTGCCTGTTAATCTGGGAGGGTTAACTGTTGCAAAGGCAGCTACAGAGATCAAACTTAATGCCACCGATCTCTCAGAGGGTAACATCTCTGCGAATAAGGAGGTCAACGGGTTCACGCTGACAGCAGGTTCTACTGTAGATGCCAATACCAAGACATTGGAAAGTGGTATTGAAGTAACCAGAAGACTTAAGCTTAACGGAGCTGGTTCGTTTACTTCAAGAAGTATAGTATTTAAGACAACAGAAGCAGCTAAAGTTTCTGCATATTTTATGAGTTCAGGTGATTCTGTACGTTCACTTGCCCTTTACAAGGATGATGGTACATTAATTTCTGAACAGCCTGCTAAGGTTGGTGGTACGATCCTTGAGGAACAGACATATGAGATTGAGGAAGCTGGTACATACTATCTTGCTTCAACAGCTTCTGGTATTAACGTGTATTATGTATCAGTTGCTGAAGGCGAGTTAGAGCAGATTGTAAGAGATCCATGGAGTTCTGTCATGACACCTTCTCTTACATCAGCAGTAGCTGAAGATGGTACAATTACAGTTTCAGCTAATATGAAGATTGGTTCAAGATTAGCCGATGCATGTGATAAGTTAGATATCATTATGTCTGACAAGAATGGTAAAGAAGTTGCAAGAGAGAGCATTGCAAAGAAGGGTGACACAGCAACAGCAGTGTTTACTCCTACAGCTTCAGGAACATATTCATTTACATCAGAGGCATCACGTAAGGATGAGCAGGATGTTAAGAAGTCTAATGAGATTTCGGCAGATTTCACTCTTCCACTGGCAACTCCTGATGTACGTGCCATGACGGAGAACAACAATGGCCAGATGAAGGTTATATGGTCAAGTGTTCCAGAGGCAGAAAGCTATGATGTATACAGCAAAACAGGCAGTGAGGAATATAAGCTGCTTACTAATGTTAAAGCTGATTCAACAGGTAGGGAATTATCATACAGTTCACCTCTTACTAAGGGAACTAAGTATGATTTCAAGGTTGTTGCAAAGCGTGGAGATGATGAGTCTGAACCAGGAGAAGCTTTAGGATGCCTTGTAAGAAATGAGGCAGAGCGTGACTGGGTTGCAGCAAGATTTGGTACATCAACAAGTGATGAGGCTAACAGAATTGAGGGCAACATCTACGACGGATTAAAGCTTTTTTCTTGTACATCTAAAGCAGATGGAAAAATAGATAAGAAGGGTGGTAAGCTTAATGCCAGTGACCCATATGATGGTATTTCTTACTACTATACAAAGATTGATCCTAAGAAGGAAAACTTTGAGATTTCAGGAACATTTACAATCGATTATTTGAATCCTACTCCAGATGGACAGGAAGGTTTTGCTATTATAGTGCGAGACAGTGTTGGCGAGAACGGCGTTAATTCAAGTGCGTTCTATACTAACTCAGCTACATTTATAGCTTCAAAGGTACAGTATACTAATGAAGACGGAGCAACAAAGAGTATTAAGGATGGTATCGGTTACAGATTCTTCTCAGGTGTAACATCGACAACAGAGACACCTAAGACAGGTCAGGTTGTCATGAGCAGTGGAGCATTCGATACAAAGCTGCAGATTAAGAAAGGCGATTCTTATACATTCAGGGTTAAGATGGATAATACAGGTTACCGTGTAATCTACAAGGATGCTGATGGTAATGAGAATATCCAGACACTCTATGGCAAGGATGAGCTTTTAAAGATTGACAAGGACAACGTATATGTAGGTTTTGCAGCAGCCAGAGGATGTAACGTAACAGTTAAGGATATTACATTTACAACATCTGATCCTGCAACAGATGCTCCTGATGAGGGAAAGCCTGTTGAGAAGGTTGCATCTAACTACAAGATTTCATCTGCTTCTACATCAGGAAGCAAAACATATAATCTTACATTCTCAGCTAACGCAGATGGTAAGGTTACAATCAAGAAGGGCAGCAAGACAGTAGTTAAGGAAACAGCTGTGAAGGCTGGAGAGGACCTTGTAGCTGAGGTTAAGCTTTCTTCAGGTGAGAATAAGTTCAAGGCAGTATTCACACCAGATGCAAACTATAAGCCTGGTGACAACATGGAGATGGAGTCATACGATAAGGCTACTATAGAGAAGACAGTAACATGTAAATCATACGGCAACCCAGGTGAGAAGATTATAGTTTCACCAGAAGGAACTGCTGAGGGCAAAGGTACAGAGGCAAGCCCTCTTGACCTTAAGACAGCTGTTGCATATGTTCAGCCAGGCCAGCAGATTATCTGTAAGGCGGGTACATACGAATTAACAGAGGGTATTAAGATTGAGGATGGAATTGACGGAACAAGCGAGAATAGAATTTATCTTCTTTCTGACCCGGCAGAGACAAAGAATACAGCGGTATTCAATTTCAAGGGACAGGGCAAGGGATTAGTGCTCTGGGGAGATTACTGGTATATCAAGGGAATCAGCGTAACTAACACTGCTGATGGCCAGAAAGGTATCCAGGTAGCTGGTAATAACAATGTATTAGAGTTTGTTAAGGCTTATAAGAATGGTAATACAGGTATCCAGGTTAGTGGACAGTCAACTGACCCTGCAAGTAAGTGGCCTAAAAACAATCTGATTCTTAACTGTACTTCATTTGATAACTCAGATGCAGCTATGGAAGATGCAGATGGTTTCGCAGCTAAGCTTACAACTGGTGAAGGCAATGTATTCTACGGATGTATTGCTTACAACAATGCGGATGATGGATGGGACTGCTTCGCTAAGACAGCAACAGGACCAATTGGCGCCGTAAAGGTTATTAATTCTATTGCATACAAGAATGGTTACCTCTCTAATGGTAAAGAAGCAGGTAATGGTAATGGATTTAAGATGGGTGGTTCTGCTCTTTCAGGACATCATGTTGTTATGAACAGTTTTGCATACGACAATAAGGCTAAGGGATTTGATTCTAACTCTTGTCCTGATATTGAAGTATATGACTGTACAGCATACAATAATGGTTCATATAACTATGCACTCTATTCTAACAATGGTATTGATACTGCATTCAAGGCTGAAAGAAATGTTTCCTTCAAGGATACTAAGGCTGATGTAGTTGAGCAGCTTAAGCTTACAGCCGGCAACGAAAAGGATCTTAAGGAAAACTACTTCTGGAACGAGATTGCCGCAGCCAATGCACAGGCAAAGAAGGGTAATACTCCTAACGCTGACTGGTTCAGAAACTTAAAGACAGGTTCACTTCCAGCACGTAATGATGACGGAACAATTAAGATGGGAACTCTTCTTAAGCTTTCTGCATCTGCTCCAAAGGGTGTTGGTGCTGACTTTGATAACAGCAAGTATGCAATGGAGACAGTTCTTGCGGAGTTTAATGTATCAGGAGACATTCCTGAAGCTGGGGAGCTTACAGCAGTAAAGGGCGGAAGTTCGCCAGTAGGAATAATTGTTGTAGTAATTCTTGTTGTTGTTGCAGCAGGAGCTGGTGTAGTCTTTTACACAAAGAAGAAAAAAATTGGTAATGATGCAGCATAATCAGACAATGGTAATCGGGAAGGAGTCAGTCTGACTGATTGATATGAAGCCATCTCACTTTAGATAGTGGGGTGGCTTCTTTTCCTGCATGATATATATCAAAAAAATTCATCGATATACCCCTTTTTGTTTGACTTTTGCACTGTATATTGGTATAATCCTCATAGATTATTATATGTGAAAAATTATTACTACTGGAGGGAGACGTACCATGAAGATAGAAGATTTTTGTGATATGAGTAAATTCGAGGACATTATGAAAAACTGGGCATTAAGTACAGGGCTTGCTACTGTTGCGGTAGGAGCGGACGGGAAGTACATCAGTGGCTGTTATAACTTTACCGAGTTTTGTATTGATCTTACAAGAGGAAGCGCAGAGGGATGCAGAAGATGTGAGAAGTGTGACCGTGAGGGAAAAGGTATTTATCCATGTCATGCTGGCCTTATGGATTTTGGTATTCCAATTACGCTGGATGATGGAACTGTTCTTGGAAGTGTTATTGGTGGACAGGTTCTTCCTGAAGAGCCGGATGAAGATAAGTTCAGACAGATTGCCAGAGAGCTGGGAATTGATGAGGATAGGTACATAGAGGCTCTTCACAAGGTAAACAAGAAGACAAAGGAAGAGATTGAGGCATCTGCAACACTTCTCGGTGATGTTATCAATATGTATGTAAGAGCAAGCTATGCAACGAAGATGAATCAGGAGATTATGGATTCTCTTAAAGAAGGTATTAACCTTGCTGCTGAACAGATTGTTATTGCAAACCAGAACACCAAGCAGATTGAGACATACAGTAGCAGACAGAGAATACTTGCTCTTAACGCAAGTATCGAGGCTGCAAGAGCTGGTGAAGCAGGACGAGGATTTGCTGTTGTAGCTGAAGAGGTGCAGAAGCTTGCCCAGGGTATGGCAACAACAAGCGTTAACATTAAGAAGGTATTGGGAGAGGTTACTGAGACAATTAATAACCTTAACCATATTAATATTAAGAATACTAAGAACGATTAATGATATTTTTAAGCACCTGGCTGTGTGAAATGCCCTTACTAATGATGCGGAAGGTTCACAGCCAGGCGCTTTTTATTGTTGTAAATACAGGCAATCAATGGAGAGGATTAATGAAGATTAAAGCTAAATGGATTCTTATTGCAGGAGTGGTAGTGCTTATAGCAGCAACAGGAGTGGCAGCTCTGGTTTTAAATAAAAGCACCGGCAAAAAGGAAACTGATAGTAAGAATGTCAGCATAAGTAATGCTGGTTCAATAATTGATAATCAGGTCCAGACACAGACAGCAGGAAATCTGTCAGGACTGGAGAGCGTGGAAGGAGTTACATCTGTTCAGGGAGCTGCAGGTGATTCATATATATATAACCAGAATGGTGGAGAAGGTTTCGATGAAAATGGTACCCAAGCAGGATTGGACGGCAATACTGATATGGATGGCAATACCGGTTACGGAGAGAATGCCGGTGATGGAATTAATGCAGCCAGCCAGGGTAATTCTGGGAACTCTACAGGCGAAGGTAATAGCGGAGGTAATTCTTTATCTGGCACAGGAAATAATGGCGCTGGTAATAATTCTTCAGGCAATGGCAGTGGCAATGCTAATATGGGTAATACCGGAAATGCTGGAAACCAGAACAGCAGCAATAGTGGTGGAAGCAGTTCAGGGGGGAGTGCAGGTATAGTTGACAATGGTGGTTCCTCTAACTTAGATCCGTCAGGTGGCAATGGTGGTCTTGACAGCTCCAGTGTTGGCGGAATACTGCCTGGACAGGGGTTTTCACAGGTTACTTCCAATGTATATGCATATGAAAAAGATGGACAGTATTATGGGGAAGTTGTAACACAGCCTAATGTTACAATAATATACATAAAGCAGAGAAGCCAGGATTTTGATTCCCATGTTAAGTCTGTTATTGCAAGCATGATACCGGACAATCCCTCTATGGTCTGGAACACATATGTAACAGCAAATACGGATAAGACATTTGTGGTAGATAATAAGAAAGTCAGGGTTGTAGCGGCTTCTAATGGAGGCCATTCACAAATTGTAATATACAATTAGTACCATGTGTGGTATAATTATCTTTAACCATAGTAATTATGGCATATTGCAGACATTTACAGATATTTTTGCAGCTGCCAGTATATGTGAGGTGAAAACAGTGCTTAATGAGAATAAGGTCAAGATGATGACCAAGATGGCTATATACGAGAAGAATGAAGGAAAGAAAATGCTTCGTACCGCCAAATTTTTTAAGGGTGATTACGTTTCATTGGCTGTTTTGAAGAGTACAATTGCCACAACCTTTGCATTTATCATTGTTGCATTAATGGTTGTGTTGTGTAATACAGAGAGTATAATCAGGCAGATAAACAGCATGGATTATGTGGCTTTGGGAAAGAAAATCATTGTGTATTATGTGCTGGCACTGATTGTATATGCGTTTATTTCAGGAATATACAGTGCTTATCAGTATGATAAGACCAGAAGCGGAATTAAGAAGTATGTAATGAGGCTTAATAAGCTGGAACGTTTCTATAATCTTCAGAGAAAAAAGAAATAATAGTTGGAGGAAATATGTATTATTTATTAGAGCTTAGAGAAAAGATGAAAAAGGTCTATGCCAGTTACAACGTATATATTAGACCGGCAGTTAAATTCTTACTGGCTTTGCTTTCGTTCATTTTGCTTAATGCAAGCATTGGATATATGTCAAAGCTCAACAATCCATTCTTATCGATTCTGTTGTCTGTTCTGTGTGCATTTTTGCCTGGACAGCTTATGATTCTGGTGCTTTCATTGTTTATGATGGCTCATTTGTATGCAATATCTGCTGAATTAGCGTTGATAGCGCTGTGTGTGCTGGTGGTTATGTACCTTCTTTATTTAAGATTTGCACCTAAGATGGGATATGTAATTATTATAACAGTAATGCTGTGTGGACTTAAGTTATATGCAGCTGTTCCAATTATTATCGGAATAGGTCTGGGTGCAGCGTCAATTGTTCCTGTATCATTTGGAATGCTGGTATATGTAATTGTTAAGACAGCCAGTGAATATGAGGCAGCGCTTACTAATTCTTCTGTTACAGACACTGTGCAGCATATTTCTTATCTGGCAGAAAGTTTTGTTAATGACAGGGCATTTGTTGTAATGGTTCTTGCAGCTGTAGTTACAATTATTGTTATAGTCTGCATTAAGAAAATGACAATTGACAATGCCTGGACTTATGCTCTTATAGCTGGGGCTGTTGTTGAATTCCTCATATATATTGTTGGAATTCTTGCTCTCCATGCAAAGTTCGGAATTGTTTCACTGATTCTTGGACTTATTATTGGCATTGTGGGTGGATATGTATGTAAGGTTCTTCTGTTCAGTGTGGATTATAAGAGAACAGAGTATGTCCAGTTTGAGGATGATGAGTATTATTATTATGTGAAAGCTGTGCCTAAAGTTACAGTTGTCAATGAAGATGTGAGAGTTAAGCAGATTAACGGAAAGAAGACAAAGAAGGCGGAAGCCCAGCCGGTAAGAAGGTCTTCTAGACCTATGGAATTTGATGACGATGATGATGATTCCATAACATTTGACAAATATTGAGGGTAAGTTGTAATTAATAACAGGAGGTAGCAGGTGATATGAGTACAGTAAGCAACTTTGCCCAGGAATACCTGACAAAGTTTTATATGCCCAGCATTGCCTGGACAGATATAATTGAAATACTCCTGATGGCGGCAGTTATATATAACGTTCTGGTATGGATTAAGGATACCAAGGCGTGGGCACTGTTAAAAGGTATTATTGTTGTTGTTGGATTTGCTATTGTGGCATATCTTCTTAATCTTAGAACTATACTCTGGATTGCGGGTAAGACCATCAGTGTGGGCATTATTGCACTGGTTATTATCTTCCAGCCAGAACTTAGAAGAGCTCTGGAACAGCTGGGAAGAAAGAGAGTGTGGTTTGGCTTCCTGAGTGTTGGGGACTCCCACAGAGGAGAGAGGTACAGTACCAAGACAATTAATGAAATTCTGCGTGCTGTGTATGAGATGGGTGCAGTTAAGACAGGTGCCCTTATTGTAATTGAACAGGATATGATGCTTGAGGAGTATATCAGAACAGGTATTGAAGTGGATGGTATTGTGACAAGCCAGCTGCTGATTAATATATTTGAGCATAACACACCATTACATGATGGTGCTGTTATTATACGTGGAAACAGAGTTGTTTCAGCAACATGTTATCTCCCCCTTACTGATAACAATTTAAGTAAGGAGCTGGGAACAAGACACCGTGCCGGTGTTGGTATAAGTGAAGTGACAGACAGCCTGACAATTATTGTGTCAGAGGAGACAGGAGCTGTTTCATTGGCAGTTGGAGGAGAGCTCATCAGGGATATTGATGAAGAGTCTCTGCGCAACAAGCTGGAGTACTTAAGAATGAAGAATATTGATGTTAAGTCATTCAAGATATGGAGAGGAAGATTTAAGAATGAAGGAAAAAATATTTAAGAATTTTTCTCTGAAGATTCTTTCTGCAGTAGGTGCCCTCGTTCTGTGGACGGTTATTGTAAATATCTATGATCCCACTACAAGTGTGACAATCAGTAATGTGGCTGTTGAACTTCAAAATACGGAGAGCCTTACTGATAATGATTATACTTATGAGGTTGTGGACGGAAGCAGAATTAATGTGTATATAAGAGGTCCTAAGAGTATTATTACTGAACTGAAGTCCAGTGATATTGTGGCTACAGCAGATTTAAGCAAGATAACAGCATTTGCTGATTATGTAGATATTAATGTTAAGGTAGTTAAGGACGGACGAGAACTGAATAATGTAGAAGTTATCCCAAGAACTACGGCTGTAAGACTTCAGATTGAGAACAGGCTTACTAAGGAGTTCACTGTAAAATATGATACAGATGGCAATCCTGAGGATGGATGTATAATTAGCAATGTCAGTATTTTTCCTGATGTAGCTAAGGTGACCGGTTCGTCCTCAGCTGTTGGTAAAATTGCCAGTGCAAGGGTTACTCTTAATACTTCAGGGCGGAATAATGATTTTTTGGAAAATGTTCCTATCAGACTATTAGCTAATGATGGCTCTGTTATTGAGGATGATACTCTTGTACTATCAAGAGGGGATGCGGATTGTGTAGTAAGTATCAGTAAGCAGAAGACTGTCAGAATAGTATCTGCTGGTTATACTGGAAAGCCTTCAGTGAATTATCTGGTTAGGGGTATTGAACTTTCTGAAAATGAAATTGAAATAACCGGACCTGTCAGTGTAGTGGAAGGAATTAATGAAATTACTATTCCGGCCAGTGCTATAGATGTGACAGGCCTGGCATCAGACAAGGTTGTGTCTGTTAATCTGTCAGATTATGTTGATGCCTCAGTCTCATTTTCTTCAGATTCATCTATAACAGTTACCGCTAGGATAGTTAGTGAGAATAGCAAAGAGATTGAGGTGCCTGTATCCAAGGTAAGGCTTAATAATCTGGCACCAGGGTTAAAGGCTGCGCTGGATACCTCAGTGCAAACTCTTAATATATCAGTTAAGAACAACGAGGAAGAGAGCAGGGGGATTGACAGCGACGACATAAGTTTGTCTGTTAATCTGGCATCTCTGTCAGTTGGAGAGCATATTGTTACAGTAAATGTTGTTGTTCCGGAAGGGTATAGTGTCGACGGAGTCTACAGAGTGAAGGTTATAATTGAGAGAGACCAGCAATCAACTACGGGAACAGAAGGCAGTACATCAGGGCCGGTAGTGAATGGCGGAACAGGTAATTCGTCGGGACAGCAGGCAACTACCAGTTCAGCAGGAAGTTCATCAATTCAGGCGGGTGCAGGGGTTTCAGGTACAACGGCGCCATAGGATAACGGAATGGTAACAGGAAAATCGAAAGTGAAAAGGAGGATGTCGTGGTAAGCAGGAATATTACAATAGACAGCTTGTTGGGAATACATTTAAGACCAGCTGGTGCTATGTGTGAAGAGGCAGTTAAGTATAAGAGTACAGTCACTTTTGGTTATGGTGAGGGAAAGTCTGCCAATGGAAAGAGTATAATTTCAATTCTGGCGTCTGGTGTTAAATGTGGCGAAACTATTAATTTAATGGCTGATGGTGAGGATGAGAAGGAAGCTCTTGAAGCAGTGGCACAGGCTTTTATTAACGCCCTAAAGGATGATTGATTTAAACAGATTAATATATTATAATTATTGTATAGTTTAGTGATTAATTGGCAGGTTATTATATAAATTTTCAATAATAATCCAGTGGAATTGATGGAGATTTCGTAATTACCTGACGTAATTAAAATAATAAGAAAGAGGTATAGGATATGGGTTATATGGAAACTTATAAGGCCTGGTGCGACAACGAATATTTTGATGAAGCAACAAGAGCCGAGTTAAAGTCTATCGCTTCAGATGAGAAAGAGATTGAAGACAGATTCTATAAGGATCTGGAATTCGGTACAGGTGGTCTTAGAGGTGTAATAGGCAATGGTACTAACAGAATGAATATCTATACTGTAAGGAAGGCTACCCAGGGTCTGGCTAACTTTATTATTAAAGAGAATGGGGCTGACAGAGGTGTGGCTATTGCTTACGATTCAAGAAGAATGTCTCCTGAATTTGCCAATGAGGCTGCGCTTTGTTTGGCTGCAAATGGTATAAGAGCATATATCTTCCCATCACTTCGTCCAACACCAGAGCTTTCATTTGCTTTAAGAGAGCTTCACTGTATAGCAGGAATCGTTGTGACAGCAAGCCACAATCCACCAGAATATAATGGTTATAAGGTATATTGGGAGGATGGCGCGCAGATTACTGCACCTAAGGATACACAGATTATTTCTGAGGTTAAGGCAGTAACAGATTACAATACAGTTAAGACAATGGATATTGATGAGGCCAGAGCATGCGGATTGTATAATGTCATCGGATATGATATGGATGATAAGTATATTGCAGCTTTGAAGAAAATGAGCATTAACGGGGATGTAATCAAATCAGTTGCTGATGATATTAAGATTGTATATACTCCTTTCCACGGAACAGGTAACGTTCCAGTAAGAAGAGTGTTAAAGGAATTAGGATTTAAGCATGTGTATGTTGTTCCAGAGCAGGAGAAGCCAGATCCAGATTTCACAACTCTTGACTATCCTAACCCAGAAGATCCTAAGGCATTCACACTGGCTCTGAAGCTGGCTAAGGAAGTTGATGCAGATATCATTCTTGCAACAGACCCTGATGCAGACAGGCTTGGTATCTATGCAAAGGACACTAAGACAGGAGAGTATGTTTCATTTACAGGTAACATGTCTGCCATGCTTATTGCAGAGTACATTTTATCACAGCGTAAGGAGAAGGGACTGCTTCATTCTAATGGTGCATTTGTTACAACAATTGTATCAACAGATATGGCTAAGGCTATTGCAAGGGAGTACAATCTTAAGCTGATTGAGGTTCTCACAGGATTCAAGTTTATCGGTGAGCAGATTAAGTTATTTGAACAGCAGAACACATATGAGTATGAGTTCGGATTTGAGGAGAGCTACGGATGTCTTGTCGGTACCCATGCAAGAGATAAGGACGCTCCTGTTGCTGTTATGGCTCTGTGTGAGGCTGCTGCATATTACAAATCAAAGGGCATCACATTATGGGATCAGATGATTAACATATATGAGAAATATGGTTATTACAAGGAAGGACAGGTTGCAATTACCATGAAGGGCGCTGAAGGCGCAGGAAAGATTGCCCAGATGATGGATGATTTAAGAAATAACACTCCTAAGAAGTTTGGTGACTGGGATGTTATTGAGGCAAGAGATTACAAGAAGGATGAAACTGTAGTTATGGCAACTGGCGAGAAACATCCTACCGGTCTTCCTTCATCTAATGTTCTGTATTATGAGCTCTCAGATAATGCATGGTGCTGTGCAAGACCATCTGGAACTGAACCTAAGATTAAGTTCTATATGGGTGTTAAGGGAACAAGCCTTGAGGATGCAGCTGCTAAGGAAGATGCATTAAAGAAAGCTGTTATGGAGATTGTAGGACAGTAGTCAGTTCAGTCTTTTTTAACAAATAGAACACAATGTGAACACATTTCATTGTTAACATACAGTCATAGCAATGAAGTGTGTTCATTTTTTTGAAAGTACACTTCTTTGAATATATCTTATTAAGAAAATGACATAATAACATTTAGAGAAAGTGGAAAGGAGAATTATACAATGTACGACGATAATCCATATAACAATTCAGAGGACGGATATGAAGGTTCCTCAGCAAATCAGTATAACAGTAATGATAATAGAACTGATAATAATGTCGGTGGTAATTTCGACAACAATGGCTATAACACCAATAATAGTTATGGTGAACAAAATACAGGCTATGGCCAGTATGGAAACAACCAGTATGGCAATAACCAGTATGGGTATAACCAGAATGGACAGTACAGATATTCATATAACAATGTAGGAAGCAGAGCCGGATACGAGGAATATAAGGCAAATAAGAGCAAAGACCAGGGAGACGGTAAGAAATCATCAGGAAAGGGAAAGAAAATTCTTTCGATTGTTCTTGCAGCAGTTCTTTTTGGTGTAGTTGCAGGCGGAACAATGTATGGCGTTAATTATGCGGCAAATAAGATTAATCCGGTTACATCATCGGGAAATGGTAATATTGAAATTCCTACAGTTTCAACAGGTAACTCTTATGGCATAACAGAATACGATAAAGCAGCTTCAACAGGAATAATGAGTGTTACATCAGTTGCAAAGGCTGCAATACCAGCAATGGTTCAGCTTTCAGGAGAAACAACTGTAACACAGCAGTCAATATTTGGTTATGGACAGAGCTATAAAGCAAATACCAGCGGAACTGGAATAATTGTGGGAAAGAATGATACAGAGATATTAATTCTTACTAATGCCCATGTAATTGAATCAGTTGAAAACTTAAACTGCACATTTGTGGATAACCAGTCAGTACTTGCTACTGTAAAGGGCTCGAAGGCAGATAAAGATGTAGCTGTAGTTGCAGTGTCTTTAAATGATATTCAGGCTTCAACCTTATCTTCAATAGCAATAGCAGAGCTTGGAGATTCAGAGAATGTTGTTGTAGGACAGGAAGTAGTTGCTATTGGTAACGCACTTGGAGAGGGACAATCTGTAACTAATGGTATAATCAGTGCCCTTGACAGGTCAATTACTGTAAATAACGTAACATTTGACGGATTATTCATGACAAATGCAGCCATCAATTCTGGAAACAGTGGTGGAGCGCTTCTGGATGCTGACGGCAAGGTAATTGGTATTAATTTTGCCAAGACATCTGAGGATGGAGTAGAGGGAATGGCTTATTCTATTCCTATCTCTAATGTAAGGGATCTTATTGATTCACTTATGAACAGAAAGACAAGAACTAAGGTTGCAACTGAAGAACAGGGATTTCTTGGAATAGCTGCTATTGATATTACAAGCCAGATGTCATCTTACTATGGATATCCACAGGGAATCCAGATAAGAACAGTTGAGGAAGGTTCAGCAGCAGAGAAAGCCGGACTTGGTAAATATGATATTATTGTAAGCTTTGATGACCAGTCAATTACATCAATGTCAAGCCTGCAGAGCCTGCTTACTTATTATAAGACAGGAGAGACTGTAGCTGTTGAGTATTATCATCTGGAAGGCAACCAGTATGTTCTGAAATCAGTTGATGTAACTCTTGGCAAGAGAAACTAGACGGTAATTAAATTCGCTTGTGTATCTAAATAAAAAAGTCACGACGAAGAGAATCTAAGCGTTGCGGTATATATGTGTTACACTAGCCTGCTACAGCAACTGTCTTCGCTATAGTGGCCCTGACTGTACGCTCAAACAAAAAAGTCACGACGAAGAGAATCTAAGCGCTGTGACGCATATGAATTACACTCGCTTATTTCACCAATGGGTCAAAACTCGCCCCTGCTCGGGGCTCGGACAGTTGCCCCATTGGTGGCGAAGTGTAATCCATACACGCCTCACCGCTAAGATTTCTTCTAATGTGACTTTTTTGTTTGAGCGTACAGTCAGGGCCACTATAGCGAAGACAGTTGCTG
>SAMEA3663175__coassemble_188_pt1 | contig 17060 bp, 15 predicted proteins | sample SAMEA3663175__metabat2_high_PE_014 | metagenome-assembled genome bin SAMEA3663175 (sample SAMEA3663175) | pig gut metagenome | biome: pig gut; feature: pig-associated habitat; material: faeces | place: Denmark | collected 2012 | reverse complement strand
AAGCTTTCATCCGTTTTATCCTTAAGGCGCTCCAGTTCATGCCTCATAAACTTAAAAAGGAGACTTGTTGATACTTTCTGGTATCCATACTGGTCAATGAGACTTCTTGCATCAGCGTACTGTTCCTGTCTTATACATACCTCAATAAGCTTCACTGCATCAGATAAATCAAGATTGTCTCTGTTAATAAGTTTAAGACATTCTGCGAACCCATTACCTTCAAAAAATTCATTATAGTAATTAATAAGCCATGAATTAAGCTTTATCTTAGTATCTTTTTCAATATTTCCCAGGTTAATAAGATTCTTTACATTATCTAAGATATCCGCTGTTTCCTGATGAATTCCACTTCCAGCCTCAAATCTGTAAAAGTCAAACAATGTGTTATTCACCTTCATTGCAGTAAGCTGGTCAAGAAGTGAATTATCGCTGAATACCTTTTCCTTCTCGTAATTGATTGTATCCTTATGCAGATGTCCTTTCTTGTCTTCAAATACTATTGAACAGCCTTCCGTATACATAGGAATGAATACAAGGCCATCTTTAACAGAGAATCTTTCAACCTGTTGTATTTCTTTATGTTTTACAAGAACATAATCGATGTTATCAGAATATATCTTAACCCTGTAAGTGAACATCAGCTTAAGCATATGTGAAGCCGTAGAATCATCCAGCAGTCTTTCATTCCATATATACCTGTAAATTACCAGAAGGTTATCATCAACATTCCCCAGTTTTAGCTGTTCGTATCCAAACTGCTCTATATGAGGTCTGTAGCTGTCCATTATCTCAAGATTATCAATCTCATTAGTAAGAATATCAGCAAACAGGTATGCCTTGTCGGCATAATCCAGACCACTGTCATAGGCAAAAAACATCAGGACTATCTTAGGGAAACGTATATACTTATCCTTATCAATACTCTTAACATAGTACTCATACAGTCTGGTTATTCTTAACCCTCTTAAGATTGCTTTCTCGTATATATCACGGCACTCCTGTCCGAATAAACCATTCCTTATCATCTGTGACGCCAGTATATTCAGATTATCATCTGTATCGAAATCCTTGTATATCAGCTTCATAATCTCTATCATCTTAAGAGACGCCACACGCTCACCAGCAATTACTTCTGCAATGTGTTTTGCCAGGGGCTCACTTATTATGCTGTTATGGCAGCCATACATAATTACCTGTAACTCAAATCTGTTAAGAACCCGCAAAAGCATTGGCTGTGAATTAAGGATATGCACAGCCTCAAAGTACATTACAGGACTTTTGCATCCCGCCTGGTATGCATCCTTGATTCTTATAAGCTTGGCACTCTGATTATGATTAAAGTCCTTATCTATATAGAATAAGAGCCATAGTATTCTCCAGTCATCATTACCATTCTCATAATACTGTTTAATAATGCCTGCCGCCTGGCTGGTATAGGAACTGTCTTTCTTGGCAAGGGAATTAACATACAGATAATAACAGTACAGCCTGGCATCTTTCTGGTCTATCTCTGACCGTGCACTTTCAAGAAGCCATCCGCACTCCTCTGCCTGTCCCATTGCCACCATAACCTGTGCCTGAATCAGCTTGTAGTATGGTGTATCTGTCTCGTAACCCCTTAATCTCTGAATCAGCTTATTAGTTGTCTCAATCCAGTCTGATGAATCAATTCTTTTCATTCTGTAATTGAGGTAGCACCGTGTTATATCCATTATTATATTCCTGTGATGTCTCAAGTAAGATGGATTACTGGCATCATTCTGCCTCGCAGCCACTACCTCATGATTAAGGGTCTGGTTAAATGTATTAAGCCTGATTCTTCCATAATTCAATCCTCCATGAAGCTCACTTCCTGATACAATATATGGCAGTTCACTCATGGTTCCTGTAAACTTATCTGATGTAATAGTATCACTATATATCTTTAAAAATGAAGGTTCTGCCTGGACAGACACTTCTGTATATCCCCAGGTACTTCTGTTAAGAATAAGAGAATATGATGTGTTACCATCATCCCCATCACAGTGGTTTAATTCTGTGCTTACAGACAACCTTAAAGGCTCCTTCTGATGGGCAGCCACAAGAAATTCCTCAATAGCCTCCGGCTCATTAAGATTCATGGAAAGTAAATCATAGAGACTTGAAAGGCTGTTATCACCCTTGATAAAATAATCCTTAAACCTGTCATCCCTGAATACACTCTCTGCTTCTTCCGGAGCTTTCTGCACAAGATTAGTGAAATCAAACATACTGCTGGCAGAGCCAATACTTGTGTCTAACGACCTAAAGACACACCTGAATTCATAAGCTGCCTGGTATTCACCACCGCTGCTTACAATCTCAAATGTGCCTGATAAAGTATCATTCTCATGCATTCCAGATGTATCCACCTGATATTCAATTCTTCCTTCTGTTCCAGAAAACATATTCTCTTTGAGCCTTACCCGCTCATTAGAGGACCATATTACACCTTTTACAGACTCATTGGATGTGTATTCAAATGATAAATCTGTTATTGAATCCTCAGGTACATCAATCTGGTTAAAACTGACATCCACATTTACCTTAGGTTCCTCATACCTGAATATGCCTCTGGCCAATCTTTTCAGATAATCCTTCATCTAGAAGTTAAGCCTCCGATTTAATTGTATATAAATGTTCTTTTATCCTTTTCTCATATCCGTTATCTGTAGGCTCATAGAAAACCATATCCATAAGCTTTGTCGGCAGATACTGCTGCTTAACATAGTGGTTTGGATAATCATGTGCATACTTATATCCTTCACCATGTCCAAGTTTCCCGGCATTCTTATAATGTGCGTCCTGAAGATGAGGTGGAATACTATAACTTTCCTCATGTTCCACCACATCAAGTGCTTTATTTATAGCTAGATATGCAGCATTACTTTTAGGAGCACAGGCAACATAGGTTGCAGCCTGTGCCAACGGAATCCTTGCCTCCGGCATGCCAAGTCTTTCAACTGCAAGACATGCATTAACTGCAACAACAAGAGCCTGTGGGTCAGCATTACCCACATCCTCACTGGCACATATCATGATTCTTCTTGCAATGAACTTAATATCCTCTCCTGCGTGGAGCATTCTGGCAAGATAATAAACTGCTGCATCAGGGTCAGAGCCTCTCATGCTTTTAATAAATGCAGAGATTGTGTCGTAATGGTTATCTCCGTCCTTGTCATACTTTAATGTTCTTCTCTGTATACACTGCTCTGCAATTGCAAGATTAATATGAATCTTCCCATCCTCTGACGGCTTGGTTGTAAGCACTCCAAGTTCAATGGCGTTAAGTGCATTTCTGGCATCACCATTAGATATATCTGCAAGAAAATCAAGGGCATCGTCATCAATCTCAGCATTAAGGCTTCCCATACCTTTTTCCTTATCGTAAACAGCCCTATTAAGTATAACCTTAATGTCCGATTTATCCAATGGTTTCAGTTCAAATATTATAGAACGGGATATTAAAGCCCCATTAACTTCAAAATATGGATTCTCCGTAGTAGCACCAATAAGAATAATTGTTCCGTCCTCAACGAAGGGCAGAAGGAAATCCTGCTGTCCCTTATTGAACCTGTGAATCTCGTCAACGAAAAGTATTGTCTTCCTGCCATACATTCCAAGGTTATCCTTAGCCTTACCGATAACCTCCTCCATGTCCTTCTTGCCCGCAACCGTGGCATTAAGCTGGACAAAATCAGCACTTGTAGTATGTGCAATAACCTTCGCAAGTGTAGTCTTTCCCGTTCCGGGAGGTCCATAGAATATAATAGAGCTTAACTTATCAGCCATAATAGCCCTGTAAAGCAGCTTATCCTTACCAATAATATGCTGTTGTCCTACCACCTCATCCAGAGTCTGCGGTCTTAATCTGGAAGCAAGGGGTGATTCATCCTTCATGGTATTCTGCCGCATATAATCAAATAAATCCATACCTGTACCTTATTCAAATAAAAACTCTGCCCATCCATGTGGTTATAACCATCCATACAGAATGAAGCACATATTTAGTATATAATAACATAAAACAAAAGAATTGAACACTTATATTTTATGAGAAAAAACTCCTGAAGCATAATCCTAATGCATCTGCAAATGTTGCCTTCTTTACAGACTCACAGGCTGTTATATCCACAGAGCCTATATCCCTGCCGTCATAGCTGTATATTACCTTTCCAACTACATCCCCTTCTTCAACAGGAGCCTGAATCTCTTCATTCATCTCAAGTCTTTTCTCCAGCTTTCCTGCATCCGGTTTCTCAAGGAACATATAACGGAATGAATCTGCCACCTTACATCTTAAAGCCCCTCTGACGCCTCCTGTAACATTCTGGTCAGGAATTACAATCTCCTCTTCATCACTATAAGAAAAACAGCTGGAGAAACCATAATTTAACAATGACACAGCATCCGAAAATCTTGTCTTTGAGTCAGGCGCCGTCATAACTACAGCAATAAGTTCAATATTATCCTTTGATGCTGTAGCACTTAAGCAACGTCCTGCTTTGCTGGTAGAACCGGTCTTTAATCCTGTTGCCCACTGATATTGCTTTATCAACTTGTTAGTATTAGTAAGTCCGAACTCAGATATTCCCTTTCTTGTTGTGTGGGTAATTGTGTCCATCCATACAGTTGAATACTCATGAATCTTTGGATACTTTGTAATAAGCTCTCTACTCATTACAGCCACATCTCTGGCACTTGACATATGTCCATCTGCATCAAGTCCGCAGCAGTTCACAAAGTGTGTATTGTCCATGCCAAGTCCTTCTGCTCTTTCATTCATCTTTGCGACAAATGCTTCCTCTGTTCCAGATATATGTTCTGCCATGCATACACAGGCATCATTTGCACTGGCTACTGCAATACATTTAATCATGGTATCCACAGTCTGAACCTCGCCCGGTTCAAGAAACACCTGACTTCCACCCATGGAGGCCGCATGCTCTGATACTGTTACATCATCTTCCAGCTTAACAGAGCCTGACTCAAGTGCGTCAAATATTAATAAAAGAGTCATTATCTTGGTAATGCTGGCAGGTGCCACCCGTTCATTACTGTTCTTTTCATATATAATCTGTCCAGTAGATGCTTCCATAAGAATAGCAGACGGCGAAGTAAGATTAAGTGTATCCTGTGCTTCATCTGTATAAGCATATATAAGACACGCTTCATATACTATCATAACCGCCGTAATAACAAGAATTGCTCTACCTATGCCCAGTTGTACCTTCATCAATGTCCTGCGTAATATGTGTATGTATTCTGCCTCACGTAGCATCATTAATTCATGCTCCAATATATTTAAAACAATATATGAATCTATCATCTGTATTATTCGTTATCAGTGTCTTTTCACACAGTGAATTCTCTTAAATCTTTTCTTATAATACTCATCAACTCCACACCATATAACGGCTGTCAGGGCAATCCATAACCCCAAAGTCACTCCTGCCGGTACAAATACAGGATTAATGCCTAATATGAAGTACATACATGTCACAACCTCAATTCCAATAATGCCACTGACTACTAATATAAATGTTCTAAGCTGTCTTCTCATAAAAAAATCCTCCTGAATCGTTACTATATGTCTGCCTCACGCTAATCTATCCTTACTTTTCCTTACGCTTAGCCTAACCATATAGTAACAATTCAGGAGGGTAATAAAACTCCCTCGTAGAATTTCTAACCTATCTTTCTAACCTATTGTTCTATCCTGCCATCACTGATTCTAATTATCTCATCCGAAAGATATTCCAGTTCTTCTGCATCATGGCATGCAATAATACATATTGCTCCACGTTCTTTCTGCTCTCTTAATATTTCACGTACCTGCATTGCACCGCTCTCGTCAAGTGCATTAATTGGCTCATCAAGAATAACTATATCCGGTGATTCCATAACTGCTGCTGCAATTCCAAGACGCTGCTTCATTCCCAGTGAATATTTTCTGTAAGTACGCTTATCATTACAGTCAAGACCAACCTTGCAAAGTGTTTCACAAATCTCACTTCTGCCAATCTTCTTCTGGATGTCGGCAAGCACCTCCAGATTCTTCAATCCTGTATAGCCAGGAATAAATGCAGGGTTTTCTATTAACGCCCCAACACTCCTTGGAAATGATATCTGTTTGCCAAGGGTCTCACCGTTAATCACTATACTTCCGCTGGTTGGAGATATAAGTCCGCATACAGCTCTCATAAGCATGGTTTTACCTGAACCATTTTTGCCCTTAAGTCCGTAGACATTACCTCCTCTTAAGGTCAGATTAATGTCCTTAAGAACTTCTGAGCCCTTAATCTTCTTACAGTAATCTTTGATTTCTATAATATTCTCCATAGTGTCTCCCCTCTATGTAATTATATAACATCATATTTTCTAAAGCACATATAACCAACAAACACTGATACAACTGATATACCTATATCAAATATCAAACTAATTCCAAAACTTATCCCATCAGAATTTACCGGAATCATCCTGTATGCCATCATATAATTGCCCGGCATAAACCACTTCATATAAAATGCCGATGATATATATATAACCATAACTACAATAAAACTGACAGATGGTAAAACAATAAATTCCATCGTCATTTGTAATAATGAGATTGCAATAGATGTAACAACAGGAAGTATTATAATCATTAAAAATAACTGCTGTGTATTTACATTTCCTGTTACCTCTGAGGAAAGCATTACCCTTACAGCGTCATCATGAATGCCTATTACTTGCCCTATCCCCGAAACATCAAAATTATCATAATGAAATATACATACCATTACAACTCCCGCATAAAGTAATATGTAATAAATACATACACTACATACATTCCATATACAAGAGGTTACCCACCATCTTAATCTTCCTGCATATCTCAATAGTTTATTCTTTCCAAAGCCATGAAGGTCTTTAACCACATGACCACCAATAATAAGCGCTAATACAATGTTTATTAATAGATAACATACAGGTACTTCAAACGATTTGCCATCTATGTAAGGATGAAACTCTTTCATTCCTTGAAATAAAAAAATCAAAGCGTCACCAAATGATGCAGGTGAAGCAAGCCGTGTATGTAAACTCATTCTATCAAACCATATAAAATACATTTCAGAAGTAACAGTTCCTATAAGAAATGGTACAATATACTTCATATGTCCGACTCCTTTCTGAGCATATCCTTCTTTCTTAACGTAAACAATCCTACAATCCAAATAATAGATATTGCAGCTATAGGAATAACAACATTATTAACCAAGCTATATCCATTCAAATATAAATCAGATGGATTCATAGATATTTTTGAAAAAAATAATCCATCATCTACATATCCAAACATCTCAACGACTACCATGGCAATCATGCCGACATAACCATACACAGGCAGATTAAACCACCACCAGAATAACATTATCATCATACCCATCACAAAAATTTCGGAAAAAACCACAATCAAATATATAGATTGGATTATCCACGTATCTATATAAGTATCTACATGTCTTAAAAAAAACCTCCATGCATTACTGTAATCATCTGTCCAGTTACATTTATATGAATACCCACTGAAAAATGCATAAACTGTGCATATTATAAAGGAATAAATTGTTATTATAATTGATTCTACAGCAATTTTTCTACTTATTCTCCCCCACACCTTTTTCATATTATTTTCCAATAAAATGATACTATCTCTGTATTCATATTTCATGTAATAAACAATATATAATCCTGAAATAAAAAGTACTATTGCAACACTATAATACTGTGCATAACAATACACATCATTATAGCAGTAGTTAATCTTGTCCGCGTTAAACATATATATGAAAATATATATATAAGATATAGTAACAAAAATTAACATCACAGTTCTTTTAATCATGAGATACATCAAACTCCAATCTCTTAATTGAAGGGTACCACCTGTATACCAGATAGAACGTCTCTTCATCTAACTTATCAATCCACTTTGTTTTAATTAATGATGGAGCTGTCACAACTGTTGATAATGTAAACTGTTGTGTTTCTCGTGGTTGTATGGTTGATTTATTCTTTTTTCCTTCTTCTAGCAGTACCCCATTGTACACTCCACTTTTTTCACCATTCATCCAAAATGTGTCAGTTTCATATGAGATACTCCGCTGTGAAACATTCTCAAATTTCAACTTAAAAACAATATATCTAGTTCTATCAGAATTGGATTCCTTTTCTGTAAAAGCACTGGCTTCTCCATATTCATTCTTGTAATTGTCATATGTATATATCCTGCACTCTAGCGGAGTTATAACCAATCCATCTTCATTCGCCGAATTATCAAAAGTATATGTGTACATTACAGGTTCTGGAAATCTATGATTAATATCATATATTAAGTATGCAGCCAATGAAATCAATATTATAATTATTCCTACAACTGATATAGTAATCAATTTTTTCTTATTAATACACATCTGATTTAACCCCATTTAGAAAGTATACAACTGCCGATAGTAAAGCAACTACTACCAACACACTTATAACTGGAACAGGACGTACAATATACCCCTGTGCAATATCCACCAACTTCATAGGACTTATGTTATAATGGTATGTTTTTACAGTGTATTGTGATATTACATTAATTCCATACCATAAAACAAATGGCACCATACTTAACATGAATATATTATCAACATAATATGAAGCTGCCAATGCCGTCGTTGCAAACGCTCCTGCATACAAGAAATTAATAATAAGATATATAAATATATATACCAATGGTTTACTATAATAGAGTTCCTGTAGCATCGCTCCACCTGAAATATATTGTCCATTCCTAATTGGATTTAATGCTGGCAACATACATGCTGCAATAATAAGATTAAAAATATATGGCACTATAACTGTTATACCCGCACTGACAAATGTTACAATATACTTTGCAATCAGATAATTTATCTTCTTAGTTTTTATATATACATTTTTAATATACCCTGATTTAACATCCATATGATAAGATAATGCATGTGGCAGCATTGCAAGTACTGGGAATATTGTGATAAATATCTCTTTGTACAAACTTCCAGTATTCATACTCATACTAAACATATAAAGTGAAAATGGTTCACCTACTTTTCCACTGTAATATTTTAATGGATTAACTGCTCTCGGATATACTTCTCCAATTATCTGTATTATTGCAATAACAAATCCTATCAATAAAGATATATACACCAGTCTACTCTTTAGCATCCTTTCCCATTCTATCTTTAACCATACTCTCAATTTTCTTTTGCCTCCCATATTGCATTATTACAGATTGGTTAATCATTGTTATTGTGTTTTCAAATTAAGCTTTATCATATATGTTCCATCTTTAACATCATTAAAGCCGTCTCCTAATGAGTTAATATTTACAAACCCTGAAAACATATATATATCATCATTTTTAGAAAATGCTGCTGGAAATAGCATAACCATTAACGTCTCTATTTCTTCTCCCTCTTTAAAAGTATATAACAAAGCATCTTTCCCCGGATTATCCTTTTTATTGTATTTGTCAAATCCTACGCCTTCGGCTCCATTTATCATATTATACATATTATTCGACGATTTATTGAATATCTTTGGATTAAAACACACACGGTTATCTCCTCTCCTCTCGTTTTCTATGTATGTACATTTTATTTTCATTTTGACAATAAGATGATTTACATTTCTGCCTTTTCCCACATATCTGCCCATATCATCATAAGATCCCCTTGACTGTTTGATTAGATAAGTTTTAAATGAGTCGTCTCCTGTTATGGAATCTAACAAACTTAGAGTATCATCAGTTAACCATGACTCTAACACCGTTAGTTCATAGCCACCAGCTGAAATTGTCTGTCCCTCGCCGGCTTCTGAAATCTTTGCATTCTTTCCATTAACCCAGACTATATCTTCCACAGCACCTAATGTTGCTGTAGTAGCTACATCATTCATATTCTTATTTGCCAAGTCCGCCCTGCTTTTGTCAATATTTTCAGCATCTTTGACAGAATAATCCGAACATCCGGTGAATATTACCATACAAATTACAAGAAGTGTACAAATTGTTTTTCTCATCTCAACCTCACTATTTAATACAAAAAAAGATAACTGCTTTAGCCAGAATAAAATCTTAGTAAATTAATTAAATACTATCAGGACTCCATAATCCTGTAAAATAGCCATTTCCGTCTCCAGTATGATCGGCTCTTATATAAGCATAATCACCATCATTTTCATAAACATAATTAGTCATCTTCAACACAGTTCTCTCATAAAATCTATATGGTCCTCCTGTTTCGAATCGTATATTCTCCTGTGAATTCCATCCCCATACATACGCATCATAATAATCATCTGCATCTTCAGAATACTGGCAATTCATATATACATAGGAATCATCTTCCTTAATTCTCATTTCAGTAGTTTTCCATCTAGAGCCACCGAAATCAAATATAAACGCTGTATCCTGCCAGTTACTTGCCATTGCTGGAATTATTGTTATGCTCATTATTATTGCAAAAGCCAAAAATGCAACAATCATATTACCTGCTTTGCTTTTTCTTTTAACCATAGCTTTCCTCCTATCGTAATTCATATTTCTGGCTAAAACAGTTCCCATAAACAGAATATTCCCTCCTTTCATTAATGAAAAGAGGGGCAGGCACAAACGGTATTGATTTTGGCATAAGTGGTAATTATTTTAAATTCTTATATCAAAACATATGTAATCTATATCCTCATATATATCTAAATATCCACCATGTTTATTAACAATATTACGAACATTAGATAAACCCAGTCCATGATTTGATTTATCCTGTTTTGTAGTTTTTAAATCAGGGTTATTACTTATAACAGATTGAGATATCTTGTTCTTAATAAAAATATCTAATAAATCATCTTGTATATTAATATTAATCTTTATATCTCTATTATCAATTGAATTGTTCATTTGAGCTTCTATAGCATTATCAAGCAGGTTTCCTATTATAGTACATATCTCCACATCTGATAGTTTATCAATATTTTTACACACTGACACAGATGTATTAATTCCATTTTCTTGACAAAATAAAAGTTTAGAATTAATAACTGCATTGACCACTTTATTATCAGTTCTCACTATCTCATGCATAAGCGGTGTCTGATGTATATACTGATTAACATACTCTCTCGCCTTTTTTTGTCCATCCTGCTCATCTTCCAGCAATATACTTATTGTATTAAAGTGATTTTTTATATCATGCCTCAATCTTCTTGTATGTTCATCTATTGTATATACACTATTCATATACTGTTTCTGCAACTCATAATCATTTATAGTTTTTAAATAGTTCTGCTCCGCCTGTTGTGCATCTTTAATCTTATTAACCAACTTTAATATCATATAGCAATTAAGTATAACGCAAAGGATTCCAATGTATTTATACGCATCATTATCAATGTCACACATAAAAAATACTATAAGAAGTGATATAATTGCACTAAATGATAATACAGCAACTTCATATTTTGTCATCCTGTGAATGTTAGATTTTACGAAAAAATTTATTATTACAAATTCCGCAAAACAAATACTTCCAACATTTAAGATTGAGTTATACATAGAACGTTTCTCAGTATAATCTGAAAAAAATACAGCTAATGCAGCAATGATACATGTCATTAACATAGCCATTATTATGTGAATAAAATTAATTCTGCCTATAATGCATGTAAATATTCCAACAACAACTGTATCCATAAAGACCAGTAACCAGAAAGAAGCCCCTGAACATACAATTAAATATCCAAATCCAAATAATAAAATGAATACACATATTATGCCAATTTTATACTTTTTTCCTCTAAGGTCCTCTTTTCCTTCTTTTATTCTCATATAATTGATTATATCAATAGTCATATTCATCATAACAACCTGAAAAATCAATATTCCAAAAATTGACTGTATCAATGTGATGCTGTATTTTTCTATTATTTCCATCATATATTTTTCATACTCCGCTGGTATTCTCTGAATTTTTCCATTACAGTACTCTTATTACGCCTGCTCATTTCAAGCACAACATCATCATACATGACAACGGTATCATCCCTTGTACTTACCTTCTTAACATATCTCAGATTAACAAGATACTGCTTATGTATCCTTACGAATCCGTAAGGGACAAGTTCTTTCTCAACCTCTGCCATAGTTTTTCTCATATCGTAACAGTATTTGGTTGTCTGGATTGTTATATTATGTTTATCACTTGTTATATAACATATACTTCCTACAGATACATGCTCATTATCACTTCTGCCGCCAAGAATAAATATTCCATTCTGAGCCAGCAGAATCTTCAGCTTCTGGATAACTTTAGGCAGAACATCCACATAGTTATCTTTTCTTAAAAAATAGAAGGGCTGGTATTCAAAGCTGTCGTAAACCAGGGCAACATTAGAAGTTAAAAATGCTATTCTTGTATCCTTATTCTTACGTGCAAGCTGGGATGCAGTCTCGAATCCGGTCATACCTCCCATATACAGGTCAAGAAACACACAGTCATAATTGCAGGAATCACATCCTTCTATGAACTCCTCTCCTGAACTGTATTCATCAATATTATATTCTGTGGTCTGTCTTAACAGCTTTTCCAGATTCTCCCTGAATGTACTTCTGAATGTGCTGTCATCATCACATATGGCTATATTCATTTTTTCACACTTCTTTCTATGCCGCACTACTTTCCAAGCCAGAAATTATCCACTTCTCCTATAATCTTATCATCCTTGCCACTTACAGTACATGAACATAAGCTTCCCTTATCATTGCAGTAAAACAGCCTGTTCTTGTACATAAGGGTACCAGATGTAGATACATTGCTTCCTGCCTCCGACATAACCATCTCCCTTAAAGAGGATACATTTGCATAATATAGCACAGAATTGCGGATATATGTTATTCCATTATCTGTATTATCCACCTCACTAAGGCTACCCTCTGTCACCGCATCTGTCATATCCTTTGCAATACCTTTATTCACTGACACTAATCTGCCATCCGAAGTAACAGCTGTCAATATATCTTTCTCAGGAAAATAGACAATATTTGCCGTATTTCCCAGTGTTAACACATCACTGTACTCTCCGATTTTTTCATTCTTAAATGATGCATATTTTAATACAGATGAGCCGGCTGAATATATTCCATTGCTGTTTGTTATGATATACTCACTAGTTCCACCTGTTGCACTGTCTATCTCTACAGCGGTTTCATTCTTGCCAAGGCAGTCATACAGCCATGCCTTTCCCCCAGATACATACACCAGGGATGATACATCCTTATCGTTATTAATCTGCTCAGCCCTGTATGAATAATAACCTTTCTTACCACTGACTACCGGATATATGGCTGTAACATCCTCTGATATTACTCTCTCTGTCTTATCCCTGCCATAGCAGAAACTGTAGAGGGTATCTTCCCCTGTGTTGTATATGATAAGCTTCTTGTCAGAATACACGCATGCCTGTCGAATCTGTTCTGATAACTGTGTTACTGCCGGTATTAGTCCTGACTCTCCCTTTACAAGCTGACTTAAGTACAATCCTGTATTACCCATACCTCCAACATCATTAATCATAGCAGTTTCTTTGTATACTACATTACCATCATCAGATACGTATATTACTGATTTTTTATTGGAATTCTCTGATAACTTATAATTAACATCATTATTCCATAGATATAATGTGTATTTATCACTTTCCTCGTCATAGACTACACTTACAAAATACTTCCCATTCTCAGACGAAAACTTCTCTGTTACTGTCTTTCCCACAATATCTGCCGGTTCATCAGGAGTATAGAAATTCTTTCCCTCCGGTTCAAAATATGCCTTATCACTGTCACACACATATACGCTGTCTATACCTGACACGTTATATATCTTGCCATTATATCTTACATACAGGGTCTGGTTGTTTCTCTTTACCAGCTTTACCACTGTTCCGGAAGATATGACTATAATTGTAAGTGCAATAACCAGAATCAACATCTTCTTTACCAGCTTAACTGCCTTAGCCTTAGATACACTTCTGTAAGCACCATCACCTGCTGCCTTCCCCTCTTTTCTGGCTTTATCAACAATCTTTTTAAACACTTCGTCAGGTCTTAACTCCTGTCCTGGTGAAGTATTATTCTTCTCCCCAGTCTCATCAGACGGATTTTTCCTATGAGAAGAAGAAGCAGACTTAACTTCAGCCTGCTTCTTTTCATATTCCATCTTTCGTTGTAGATATTCCTGATTATTAACTATTATCTTAGGTCCCTGGCAGCGGGGACATGAATCCCCCGTATACTCCTGACCGCACTTTGGACATATCATAATTAAACCTCTGGTCATAAACTATAAGAACTTCTGCAACTGCCAATGCTTAGAACCTGAACTTCTCCTCAAAGTAAGCCTTAAGGTCTTCTATCTTAACACGTTCCTGTTCCATTGTATCTCTGTCACGGACTGTTACAGCACCATCATTCTCAGACTCAAAATCGAATGTAATACAGAATGGTGTACCAATCTCATCCTGTCTTCTGTATCTCTTTCCGATATTACCTCTGTCATCAAACTCACAGTTATAATACTTTGAAAGTTCGGCATATATCTTCTCTGCACCCTCGTTAAGCTTCTTTGAAAGTGGCAGGATACCAATCTTAACTGGAGCAAGTGCTGGATGGAAATGAAGAACAGTTCTTACATCTCCTCCTTCAAGTTCCTCCTCATCATATGCTGAGCAGAGGAATGCAAGTGTAACTCTGTCTGCACCTAATGATGGTTCAATTACATAAGGAATGTACTTTTCCTTACTCTCATCATCAAAATATGCCATGTCCTCACCGGAAACTGTCTGATGCTGTGTAAGGTCATAATCTGTTCTGTCTGCAATACCCCACAGCTCGCCCCATCCAAATGGGAATAAGAATTCAATATCTGTTGTTCCCTTTGAGTAGAAACAAAGTTCTTCTGGTGAATGGTCTCTGGCTCTCATCTCATCTTCCTTCATTCCAAGAGACTTAAGCCAGTCTATACAGAACTGTCTCCAGTATGTAAACCACTCCAGGTCTGTTCCAGGCTTACAGAAGAATTCCAGTTCCATCTGTTCAAACTCTCTTGTTCTGAAGGTGAAGTTACCAGGTGTAATCTCATTTCTAAAAGACTTACCAATCTGTCCGATTCCAAATGGAACCTTCTTTCTTGATGTTCTCTGAACATTCTTGAAATTGACGAATATACCCTGTGCTGTCTCCGGTCTTAAATAAACAGTATTCTTGGCATCCTCTGTAACTCCCTGGAATGTCTTAAACATAAGATTAAACTGTCTGATATCTGTAAAATTATGCTTACCACATGATGGACAGCAGATGTTTTTCTCATCAATGAAATTCTTCATCTGTTCCTGAGTCCATCCGTCAACCGAACCGCCAAGGTCATAATTATTCTCCTCAGCCCAGTCCTCAATAAGCTTATCAGCTCTGAATCTCTCATGACATTCCTTACAGTCCATTAATGGGTCTGAGAAACCGCCAAGATGTCCTGAAGCTACCCATGTCTGTGGATTCATAAGAATTGCACAGTCTACACCAACATTATATGGGCTTTCCTGCACAAACTTCTGCCACCATGCTTTCTTAACATTATTCTTTAACTCAACACCAAGATTACCGTAATCCCATGTATTAGCCAGTCCTCCGTAGATTTCAGAACCAGGATATACGAATCCTCTCGCTTTTGCCAGAGCTACTATCTTGTCCATTGTCTTTTCCATGATATTCTCCATTCCGCAGACACTTTTGTGTCGAAGGAATCGCGAGCCAATTTTCAGATTTGGCTCTGCGATAAGGGCTATTTTGTGGCGCCTGCGGCACAAATAGCCGTGTGAAAAATATGCTATCAAGCATATTTTTTACACTATCCTCCTCATGCTCTTACGTTCCCACATATGGGTATAAAGCAAAACTAGGATAATTTTATATCATTTGAAAGAATATGACAAGTACTAATCTTCCCATGGCCGGATTCTATATTCTGCACCTATCTTATCACATATTTCCTTGCATTTCTTTTCTTCTTCATGTGAAATAGTTGTATACACAGTGGACATCACAACATTAGGTACATATTTTTTGCACTCCTTTGCAAAATCAATCATCTCCTGAAAAGATTTGACTCCGTATTTACTTCTGACAAGCTTTGCATATTCTTCAGGGTCAGGATTGTTAAGGCTTATGGAAACTGTATCAATAAGCCCTTCAAGTTCAGGTGCAATATTTCTTTTGTTTATCAGGCTTCCAACACCATTGGTATTAAGCCTTATCGGTTTATTATATTTAGATTTAATAAATTCCGTAACTTTCTTTAATACATCGAAAGCCTCCGTAGGCTCTCCAAATCCACAGAATACAATCTCATGGAAGCTGTCAACATCCCATTTTTTAAATTCTTCAATCACTTCTTCTGCTGTGGGTTCACGAAGCAGCCACAAGGTATCAGACTCTCCTACTTTATCCATCTTCTGTCTCAGGCAGAATGTACAGGAATAGGGACACCTGTTAGTAAGGTTGATATACAGGTTGTTGTGAACCTTATATAGTATTTCCATTTTCTTTTCCATATTAATCTCCTTTCCTCTTACTTAAGAGTGTGTAGTATCTCCTCAAAGCACACACCGTCTGTCAATGGAATAGCCATCTTATCAGAATGGATGATGCACTGTTTTATAAACTGTGACGCCTTTCTTACTGAACTGTAGAAATCTATGCCGTTAACAGCATCTGCAGCAATTATGGATGTGAATATATCCCCTGTACCTGAACGCTGTTGCCCTGTTTTCTTCACCTTAATAAAACGACCTTTATCATTCTCTGTGCAACAGTAATTGGCAATGAGGCTTCCCTGCTGGATTCCTGTTATCACTATCTTTCCCGGTCCAAGAGACAGTAATTTTTCTTTGATTTCATCAGCAGCAGGATTCACATTTGG
>SAMEA3663175__coassemble_175_pt1 | contig 17698 bp, 19 predicted proteins | sample SAMEA3663175__metabat2_high_PE_014 | metagenome-assembled genome bin SAMEA3663175 (sample SAMEA3663175) | pig gut metagenome | biome: pig gut; feature: pig-associated habitat; material: faeces | place: Denmark | collected 2012 | reverse complement strand
AACCATTTATTTTTTTTCTCCATCAACTTTCTAATTTCACTTAATTTTTTCATAAAATCACCCAAAAATATTATAACACAATTTACAGTTTATACAAGCAGAATTCACACAATTTATACAAACTTTATTAAATTAATATTCAAATCCCCTTGTGTTATGGCTGTATGCCAATTAACTTTTTTGTCAAGTGAATACCTAAAATTTTTATCATATTTTTTACGATTTATGAATATATACAAAATTTTTCAACCAGATTCTTTATGTAAATCATGATTAAATTCATGTAAAAACTTTGTGGATAATGTGGATAAATCAGTGTATAAGTAACAAGTTAGATAAAATGAACCTTTTCATTTGTGGATAACTTTTTGGATATTTGTCGTTATTTGTCAAGCCATTTTTAAAAAAAATACAATCGAAAATCATTTTCGTCATGATGCACAAATAAAAATATGTCAATAGATTTTTTAAATAATACTAATAAAATTGTAGCATATTTTTCCACTGCAAGTTTACATATAAACAGGCATAAATCCTTGATTTCAGCCAATTTAACATGTATTATGTTAATTAATCAGACAATTCTAAAAAAGGACGTGAACGCAATGAATATAGTAATCACAGGAGCATCCAGAGGAATAGGAAAAGGTATCGCCCTTGAACTTGCAGACAGGGAAAATAACCTTATTATTAACTGTGTGAATAATGTGGATAAATTGGAAGAAACGAAATCTATTATCGAAAGCAAAGGAGCAGTGCAGTATTTATTCCTGCGATGTAAGTGACTATGAACAGTGTAAAGCCATGATTGAACATTGTGTTAATTCATATGGCAGTATTGACGTACTGATTAACAACGCTGGAATCTCTTCTGTTGGTCTTTTTCAGGATATGAGCCCCTGCGAATGGGAAAGAATCTGGAATGTTAATGTCAGTTCAGTATTTAACTGCTGTAATATTGCACTACCTTACATGATAAGCAAAAAACAGGGAAAGATAATCAACATTTCCTCTGTATGGGGAAATGTGGGAGCAAGCTGCGAAGTTGCTTACTCAGCCACCAAGGGAGCTGTTAATTCCATGACTAAAGCTCTGGCAAAAGAAGTGGCTCCAAGCAATATACAGGTTAACGCAATTGCATGTGGAGCCATTGATACTGACATGAACAGCCATTTGTCTGATGAAGATAAGGCTGCACTGGCATTGGAAATACCAGCAGGCAGATTCGGTCTTCCATCAGAGATTGGCAAAATCGTTAAAGAGCTTATCTGTGCCCCTGACTATCTTACAGGACAGATAATTACAGTGGATGGAGGCTGGCTTTAGTTGCCATGGGCTTATCAATGCTTATAACAGCATTATAGCCCTCTCCCATCTGGCTGACTTTATCGCTGATTGTTTTCCTGACTTCATCATCCTTAAGTGCACAATCAAATGGAACTACACAGTCAAATATCATATTAGTAAGATATGGACCGCTTACTACACGGAAATCATGTATTGTAATCCCTTTGTCAATCTCCTTGACAATATCAATAACCTGTGATTTTAACTGCTGGATATGCTCATCATCATCTACAATAGGATCCATATGTATAGATATCTCAATGCCAAGTTCATCCTTCACTCTTGATTCAGCCAGGTCTATTATGTCATGGGCATGAAGAAAATCCATTGAATAAGGAACTTCGGCATGAAGTGAAGCAAATACTCTTCCTGGACCATAATCATGTATAATCATGTCATGAATTCCAATTATTCCTGCCTCTTCCATAACAACTCTTTCAATATCTGCCACAAGTTCAGGGTCAGGAGCCTGTCCAAGAAGTGGTGCAAGGGTATCCTTTGCAGCCTGATATCCTGCATATAATACAAATAATGCAACCACTGCACCTGCATAACCATCAATATTAAAACCAGTAAAGAACTCAACAAATACAGATATAAGAACTACTGATGTAGTAATACAGTCTGAAAGGCTGTCTGTGGCAGTTGCTTTCATTGCTGCCGATTCAATCTTCTTCCCAAGTCCATAGTTAAAATATGCCATCCACATCTTCACAAGAATGGAACCTACAAGGATTATAACTGAAAGCAGGCTGAATTCCATAGCTTCAGGGTGAAGAATCCTGTCAAAGGACTGGCGTAGAAGCTCAACCCCCATTACAATAATTGCAACAGCAACTGCAAGTCCTGATATATACTCTATTCTTCCATGTCCAAAAGGATGATCGTTATCTGCCGGCTTTCCAGCCATCTTAAATCCAACAAGAGTAATAACAGAAGAACCTGCATCCGACAGGTTATTAAAAGCATCTGCTGCCACTGATACAGCACCTGTCAATATTCCTGCAAGGAACTTAAAACAGAAAAGCAGGATGTTGCAGCATATTCCAACTCCTCCCGACAGTACTCCATAGGACTGTCTTACCGCAGAATTCTTAATATCTTCCGGATTTTTAACAAATATTTTTACTAATAAATTAATCATAGTATCCTTTCTGCCACTTACAAAGAACAATGGACAATCTTTTGTTTCTAGTTCCATAATAATATCACATAATGCTTCCTATTAAAAGAATTTTTATATTTATTTTAGTAAGGCTATACTAACCACGCCTTGAATAAACTATATAATTCCTGTATAATGTATAATATTGTATTTATTGGAGGGTTTTATTGTGGATTTTCAATTTGCAAAGCCAAAAGAAGTTGGCATTCAGGAACAGTGGCTCATAAGTTTTCTTAACAGGCTGGAAATGCAGGGACTGCCAATGCACAGTGCCATTATTGCCAGACAGGGTAAAATATGTATGGAAACCTATTACCAGCCATACAACAAAGACAGCCTCCACAGAATGTTTTCTGTGACAAAGAGCATGGCTGCCATGGCTATAGGGCTATTAATCGAAGAAGGAAAACTTTCCTTATCAGACAAAATCATAGATTTCTTTCCAGACAAGCTGCCAGAAGAAGGTGTCTATCCATACATGGCAATGCTTACAATTAAAGATATGCTGGAAATGAAGACATGTCACGACAAAACTACATATAAAGAGGCTGGTGTAACTGACTGGGTTGGTTCTTTCTTTACAACAAAGCCTACTCATGTACCTGGCACAAGCTTTGCATATGATACATCTTCTACCCATGTACTTGGTGCTCTGGTAGAAAGACTTTCAGGAAAAACATTTCTTGACTATTTAAGAGAGAAATGTCTCAATGAACTTGGTTTCTCTAAAGAAGCCCATGTACTTTGTGACCCGTATGGTGTACCTATGGGTGGTTCAGGTCTGTGTGCCACCACAAGAGACCTCTATATTCTTACAATGCTTATGGCTGGCAATGGTAACATCAACGGAAAGCAGTACCTTCCAGAAGATTTTATGAAATCAGCCATCGAAAAGCACAGTGACTCCTATGCAAACCAGGGAACTTTGGAAGAACTGCAGGGATATGGATACCAGATATGGTGCACCAGACATGGCGGCAACGCTTTGTTCGGAATGGGCGGACAACTGGGAGTATACATCCCTAATCAGGATATATATATGGTTACAACATGTGATGCCCAGGGACGACAGGGTGGTGTCCAGCTTATATACGAAGCATTCTTTGAAGAAATATATGACAAACTTGCAGGAAAATCAACCTACGATACTCCTGCACTTTCACTTGAAGAATATATTAACTCAAGAAGTGTTATTGCACTTCCTGGAGACATGTCATCACCAATGCAGGATAAAATCAACCACACAGAGTATATATGTGATGAAAACCCAAGCGGAATAAAAACCATTAAGGTCGATTTCGATGAAAGCCAGAAAGGAAAGGTTATATATACAACTGCTGCCGGAACCCATACTATAAGTTTTGGTCTGGGAAGCACTGTAACAGGAGAGCTCCCTGTATATGGCTACAGATATGCCGCTTCCGGTTCATGGCGCATGGATAATTACCTTCTCATAAGAATTAATATAATTGATGATGAGGTGGGCAATGTATACATGGGTCTGAATTACAAGGATGACTATATAACCGTGGTACTTAAAAAAGTCGTTGAAAACAAACTAGGGGAATATCAGGGCGTTTTCAGCGGAAAATGCTGATAGACCATATATATACAGATATATACAAAACCTGCAGTCACATCATGGTATGGCTGCAGGTTTATCTTTTTATCTATTTATCTCTTTTATCTCTCAAATCCGATAATTAATCCGCCCTTTTCAGCATAGAAACTGCAAAGTCCTGTTGTATTAGCTAATATCACTTCAGCATCTGCATATTCATCGGTAATAATCTGCTTTAAAGTCTGTGCAGCTCCTTCATTAAAGCAGTGGTCAATCAAAACCTTACCGCCATGATAGCCTGATTTCTTCATGTTCTTATAGATACAGGCAATAGCTTTCTTCTCCCCACGAACCTTATCTGTAGGATTAAGAGTTCCATCAGGAGCATCCCCAACAATACGTATACCAAACATGCTGGCTATGGCAGCAACAGCGTGATTAATTCTACCATTATTAGCAAGATTTCTTACACTTTCAAGGGAAAAAATAATACAGGTGTGTTTCTTATAATCTTCAATCTCCCTGCATATTGTATCATAATCCTTATCCGCTGATATCAATTCCTTAAACTTCTCTATCAGAAGCTTCATCGTAGGTCCTGTGGCACGGGAATCAAGGACATATACTTTTCTGCCCGGATGAGTCTCCTCATACTGTTCTTTGGCAGCAAGAGCAGAATTATAGCTTCCTGACAACTCACCAGATATAGTAGTACAGAACACCTCATCTGCATCTGCAAATGCTTCCAGCCAGTCCCCTACTCCGGGACATGCTGTTCCTGAGTGTCCCTTATACACAGATAATTCCTCAACCATCTGGGCCACATCCAGATTCTCATTATCATGGTATTCCTTCGTATCTGTGGAAATAATCATATCTACAGAGGTGTAGTCAGCCCCTTCAAAATTATACATATTAGCAGACGAATCTGATACTATCTTCCTTTTCATGTCATACCCCTTACCAAAACATATCGCTCAACAAACTTTTATATGTGGTTTTAAAAACCATATATGTAAGTATATGCTATAAATTACCATTCGTCAATGAATAATTTAACTGCTTTATACTTTTTCCATTCACCAAACTTTACACTTGAAGGTTCTTGCGTATGAGGACCAATCATTTTTTCCATCCATATCATATCATACCATGTATTGAACTTGAAACCACTATCATGAAATGTTCCTACTGGATTAAAACCCATTTTTTTATGAAAAAGATAACTATCCTTTGTAAGATGCTCATCTGCTTCTTTAGGCATTGCAATACAGGCATTCATATTCAAAATGCCCATATCTGCAAGCGTGTTTTCTAATACGGCGTAAAGCTGTTTTCCTATTCCTTTTCTACGTTCCGTCTGCCTCACATACACTGTTACTTCTACAGACCAGTCGTATGCTTGCCTGGTCTTAAACGGACCAGCATATGCATATCCTGTAATTACATCACCTTCCATTGCCTTAATATATGGATAACGGTCGGATATTCTGGCTATTCTGGATTTAAACTCATCCAGAGAAGGAACATTGTATTCAAAGGACACAGCCGTATCTGTAACATATGGTGAATAAATATCAAGTAGTTCTTTTGCATCGTTTATTTCAACAGGTTGTATTATCATTATTTTTCTCCAAAATATGCCATACAAATTCATTTATATGGTAATCATAACATTTTTATTATGATAGATTTTAAAAGTCTTCCCAGATTTTGATTTATATCAGTTATTTCTTCATTTGCATAGAATTAACGAATTCCTCCACTCCAGCCCGATACTCCGAAAGTCTGTGGGATTTCTTAATCTTCTTGAACGCCTTCTCATTACCAGGATTAAACTGGTTAATGTATATCCATACTTCCTTCATCTTGTGCATGGCATTCACTTCATTATCCATTACTCTAATATAGTCATTCAACAGCTTGTCTGTGAATTTTTTCAAAGTATCGGCAGCCTTTGCTCCATCTTCTTCATAACCCTGGAATGCATCTTTATGTCCGATTTGTTCAATAATTCCAGGATTACCAACAAAGCCACGACCCAGCATTACTCTGTCTACTTCAGGACATGTTTCTGTAAATCTGATATAATCTTTTGCCGTAAATATATCCCCATTGTAGCATACAGGATTACTGCTTTCCTCCACAGCCCATTTAAAAACCTCCATATCCGGTGTATTTTTATAATAATCAGTCCGGACTCTTGGATGAATAATGACCTCTGAGAGAGGATAATCATTATATATTTCCAGAAGCAGTCTGAATTCCTCATGGCTGTTAAGACCTATCCTTGTCTTAACCGACATGTGCATATCCTTCATCTCAGACGAGCTTAACACCTTATCCAGAAATGAGTCCAGTTCCAGTGGCTGGGCAAGAAAACCTGCTCCTCTGAACTTGCTTACCACAGTGCCTGAAGGACATCCCAGGTTAAGGTTTATCTCTTTATACCCCATACCTTTAAGCATTGCCGCAGCCTCAAGAAACAGACCAGGATCATTAGCCATTATCTGTGGAATGGTATTAATTCCCACATTATGCTCAGGTCTTATGTCATTCTGCTCTCTTGTTGTATAGCCCTTTGATTTGTTAGGAGAAATGAATGGAATAAAATATTTATCCACTCTTCCTTTCCCATAGAATTCTTCATATGCATTGCGGAATACAAACCCAGTAACCCCTTCCAGAGGTGCCATATATATCTTCATAAATCCTCTATTCTACTAATGTATCTTTTTCTTGTTAATCTCTGGCGAATATGATAATATAACCACGAGCGTTATTCGAAAGAAAATGCATCAGATTAAACTTTTATCTATATTTATTTGATGGAATTGACCATAACGGCAATTACTTAATCAATCTTCAAGTCAATCTGTTGTTGGGTTTTAGCCTATTTTCATGCCTTTCGGCAAGCGTTCATTTCTAAATATTTTTAAGCGTATATATACGCAGAAATGAGGTAAACATGACAGTAAACAAACAATTCAACACTAAGTTCATGGTAGAACTTGCCATGATGATTGCCATTATCGTAGTGATGTCCCTGACTCCACTTGGCTACATCAAACTTCCTGGACTTACAATCACATTCTTAACTGTACCTGTTGCAGTTGGTGCTATTCTGTTAGGACCACTAGGCGGTATTGTATGTGGTGCTACATTCGGTCTTACAAGTCTTTATCAGGCAATCAGTGGCGGTTCTGCATTCACAGCAATGCTTTTCTCTATTAATCCTGTAGGTACAGTTTTCCTTACCCTTGTTCCAAGAATACTTGAAGGATGGCTTACAGCACTTATATTCCAGGCACTCAACAAGATGGTAAAGACACAGAAGTTTTCCTACTTCATTGCCAGTCTTGCCTGCCCACTGCTTAACACTCTTCTGTTCATGAGCACACTTGTAATTATATTCTATAATACACCATATATCCAGAGCTTTGCAGCAAAGTTTGGAACAAGCAATCCATTTACATTCGTTGTTGCATTCGTAGGTGTTCAGGGAACTATTGAAGCTGTAGTATGCTTTGTTGTGGCAAGTATTCTCTCAAGAGCATTGTACAAAATTCTTAAGACTACTATGTAAAGATATTTTCATATAAAGATATTTTCATGTAAAGATATTTTCGTTTAATTTCTGAGAGATTACTGCATAACAATAAATTCCAGATAAAACACAATCTATAATTAGAACAAAGTGTGCAAGCCCACTTCAAATAATCCACTGGGAGTAAATTACATGCGTTACTCCCAGTGGATTTTTAAGCTGATTTTATTCTGTTTTCTTTCCCTTATGGAAGGCGATTGCAAGTATTCCTGCAACAAGAAGAACTGCAATTGTCATCCACATGATAAACACCGCCGGTGAACTCTTCTTAAACATATCATAATATCCGCCAAGATATATAAGAATTCCCAGTGTTGGCACAATATAATTCATATACCATCTAAGCTTGTGCGAAAGGCTCATACCATTTCCTGTATTGACTTCTGCCACGAAATTATCCCATCCCCATCCGTTCTTTCTCACGCAGAATAATACGAACAGAATACTTCCAAGAGGAAGAATATTATAAGATACAATGAAATCCTCAAGGTCCATAATTGTGCTTCCTGCACCAAGAGGCTGGATTCCTGACAGAATGTTGTATCCTAATACTGCAGGAATTGAAAGGACTGCCACGCCAATCAGGTTTACAAGAACACATTTCTTTCTCTCCCATTCAGTGGCATCGTGGGTCATCTTCACAATATTTTCAAATACTGCAATAACTGTTGAGATTGCCGCAAATGACATAAATATAAAGAAGCATGTTCCCCACAATCTTCCGTTAGGCATATGGTTAAATACGCTTGGAAGAGTTATATATAAAAGTGATGGACCGGCATCAGGCTGTACATCATAAGCAAAGCATGATGGAATTATAATAATTCCTGCCATAAGTGCTATAAATGTATCAAGTATTGTTACACTTAATGCTTCACCTGTAAGCTTTCTCTCCTTAGAGAGATAACTTCCGAAAATCTCCATTGAACCCATACCAATACTTAATGTAAAGAATGCATGTGTCATTGCTGCAAATATAACATTAAATATACCATGCTCTGACAATTTTTTAAAATCTGGAACGAGATAATACTTAAGTCCTTCTTCTGCACCAGGCAGCGTCACAGAACGAAATACCAGCACAACCATAAGCACAACCAGAAGAATCATCATTACCTTAGTAATGTTCTCAACTCCATTTTTAAGTCCCAGAGCACAGACTCCAAAGCACAGTAATATGATAACCATGGTCCAGAACATCATTACACCAGGCTCATTAAGCATATTTTCAAATGTATCTTTAACCTGCGCTGTATCTGCATTAACAAATTTGCCTGTAATCATAAGATACACATAATGCAGCATCCATCCTGCCACCATTGTGTAGAACATCATCAGAAGATAATTGCCTGCAAAGCAGAAATATTTAACCTTGCCCCATATTGTTCCCTCTGGCTGAAGGACATCATATGCCTTCATGACACTCTTACCACTGCCACGTCCCACTGCATACTCACATATAAGCATTGGCAGTCCCAGCATGGCAAGACATGCAAGATATATTACAATGAATGCTGCTCCGCCATTCTCACCGCATATGTATGGGAATTTCCATACATTTCCCAAACCTATGGCACATCCCGCCGATACCAGTATAAATCCAAGTCTTGATCCAAATTGTTCTTTTTCCATAAAGCTCCCTTACTATAATTATTCTCTTCCCCCCATTGCCTCCTTGAGAGTTCTCCACCCAAGCACTGCACATTTTACCCTGGCAGGCATGTGGGCAATATCCTTTAAGGCAGATGCCTCCTCCAGACTGTCTATTTCCTCATCTGTAGCTTCACCTTTAATCATTTTCATGAAAATCTCTCCCATAGCAAGAGCCTCATCCTTATTTTTACCTATTACCATGCCAAGCATAATGTCAGCAGAAGCCTGTGATATAGCGCATCCATCCCCAATAAATGCACCATCTGTAATAACGTCCCCATCCATCTTAAGCTTAAGAAATATATCATCTCCGCAGCTTGGATTAACGCCTTCCAGCACAATATCAGCATCCTCAAGATCATGCTTGAACTCCGGACGGATGTTATGCTCTGTTAATATCTCATTATAAAAACCTTTATTCTCCATAACCCATTCTCTCCCTTATTGAAGCCAGACTTTCAACGAAAGCATCCACTTCTTTCTGTGTATTATAGAACATTAAACTTGCTCTTGTTGTGGAGTTAACCCCCAGATGATTGAGAAGAGGCTGGGCACAATGATGTCCTGCTCTCACAGCAATTCCGTCTGAAATAAGGATTTCGCTTACATCGTGAGGATGAACATTATCTATTGTAAATGAAATAATTCCTGTATGCTCCTGTGGATTATCTGAGCCAAGAATATGGATATGAGGGATTTTCTTCATTCCCTCCATTGCCCTGGCTGTCAAGGTTGCCTCAGCCTGTTCCATTTTGTCAAAACCTATAGACCATACATATTTAATTGCTTCATCAAGACCTGCCGCTCCTGCCGCATTAACTGTTCCTGCCTCAAACTTATGTGGAAGCTCCGCATATTTGGCTCCAAATCTGGTTACAGACTCAATCATTTCGCCACCAGACAGAAATGGAGGCATAGCATCAAGCAGTTCCCTCTTTCCATATAGCACTCCTATTCCCATAGGACCGAAAACCTTATGTCCGGAAAATGCAAAAAAGTCAGCATCCATATCCTGGACATCTACTGCCATATGCGGAGTACTCTGTGCTCCATCTACTACAATTACTGCCCCTTTCTTATGTGCCATGGCAGCAATTTCCTTAACAGGATTAACTCTTCCAAGCACATTGGAAACCTGTGTTACTGCTACAATTTTCGTCTTGTCTGTTATCAGTTCTGAAATTTTGTTAAGATCAAGGCTTCCATCCTGCTCACAGTCAATATATTTTAAAACTGCACCAGTCTGTCTGCATACCATCTGCCAGGGAAGAAGGTTACTGTGGTGTTCCATAATAGACACCAGCACTTCATCTCCCGCCTTAACATTGTTAAGGCCATAGCTGTATGCAACTAAGTTCATGCTTTCCGTTGTATTTCTTGTAAATACGATTTCCTCCGAATGGGCAGCATTAATAAACTTTCTCACTGTCTGCCTTGCATTCTCATATATATCTGTAGCTTCAACACTAAGAGGATATGAACCACGCAGTGGATTGGCATTATGATTCATGTAGAATGAAACTTCCGCATCTATAACACACTGGGGTCTCTGGGATGTGGCTGAATTATCAAAATATATTATGTTATCCTGCATAAGAAGAGGAAAATCTTTTTTGTAATTTTCTGACATTTCAATCCTCATTTCTAAACATCATATTGCAAAAACGCAATATATTATTTGCTCTAAATTTCATTAAATCATATATCTTAATCCATATATTTTAAGGACGATTCAATCTTTTTTACGGTTTTCTCATCCCCAGCCAGTCTGGCAACTCTGTCAATAGCTGCCCGGGCCATAATACTTTCAGCTTTCTTCTTATCAATTCCCCTGCTCTCAAAATAGAAAAGTGTGTCCTCATCAAGCTCTCCAATAGTAGCTCCGTGATTTCCCACAACATTTTCTTCGGCGCACAGGATAAGAGGAACTGTCTTGTTAACCACATCCTCGCCAAGAAGAAGCACTGTCTCCTGCTCATTTCCTACAGAATCAGTACAGCCATTCTTGAAATCAATAGTACCTTTGAATACCTTTTTAGCAGCATCATTAAGGGAACCATTTACATTAATCTCACTTTCTGTCTTCTTACCTGTATGATTAGCAAATATATTAATATCTATATTCTGATTGCTGCGTCCAATATAACCTATATCTGCCTTAAGACTGCTGCCCTCTCCTTCCAGGTCAATACGGCTGTCAGAATACAAATCGCCTTTTCCTAAAAATATCTGGATAAGCTCCGCTGTTGCCCCAGCCTGGCAGTTTATCCTTACTTCATTGTACAGAATTGATTCTTCCTCTGTGGTCTGGAGCTGGATAAGCTTAAGTCTGGAATTCTCATTAAGGTCAATTGTTGTGCGGACTGCAAGATTATTATCTGCAGAATAATCCATGATAACCGTAATCTCGCTGTTCTTTACAGTCTTAACAGTTACATCCTTGGTACAGAATTCGCCATTGCCTTTAACAGAGATTCTTATTGGCTCTTTATCAGATTTTTGGGGCTGATAGCTTTCATCTGGAAGATGGACAGTTTTTTCAAGATTCCAGTCGATTCTGGCATCATTTACTCCAAGCCAGTACCAGGTCTTGGCAGGGAGTCTGTTAATAATCAGTTTATTTTCATTTTTCATACTAACCTATACTTCCTTTCATCTCAAGACGGATAAGATTGTTCATCTCTACTGCATATTCAAGAGGAAGCTCTTTAGATACATTGTCAGCAAATCCGCTTACAATAAGGGCTCTTGCATCTTCCTCACTCATTCCTCTGGACATAAGATAGAATACTGCATCATCACTTATGCTTCCAATCTTGGCTTCATGTCCTATGGCTGCATCCCTGGTTCTTATATCCATGGCAGGAATTGTATCTGAACGGGATTCAGAATCCAGCATAAGAGACTGGCATGATACCGCTGACTTGGCATTAGTGGCACCCTTCTGGACCACAACGCTGCTTCTGAATGTACTAATTCCGCCACTCTTACTGATTGAACGGGTATTCATGTATGATGTGGTATCCGGTGCACAGTGAACCACTTTGGCTCCTGTGTCAAGGTTCTGTCCTGCTCCCGCAAATGTAACACCTGTAAATTCCATCTTGGAACCTTTACCCTTAAGAATACTCATAGGATACAGATATCCCACATGTGAGCCAAATGAACCTGAAACCCACTCAACTGCGCCGCCCTCATCAACAATGGCACGCTTAGTGTTAAGGTTGTACATATTCTTAGACCAGTTCTCAATAGTCGAATATCTAAGCTTAGCATTTTTCTTAACAAAAAGTTCAACGCATCCTGCATGGAGATTAGCTACGTTATATTTTGGTGCTGAACAGCCTTCTATGAAATGAAGGCTTGCTCCTTCATCAACAATAATCAGTGTGTGCTCGAACTGTCCTGCACCCTTGGCATTAAGTCTGAAATATGACTGAAGTGGTATGGAAACCTGAACTCCCTTAGGTACATATACAAATGAACCGCCTGACCATACAGCTCCGTGAAGTGCTGCAAACTTGTGGTCACGTGGAGTCACAAGCTTCATGAAATATTCATGAACCATATCAGCATATTCACCCTTAAGAGCACTTTCCATATCAGTGTACACAACTCCCTGAGCTGCAACTTCATCCTTAACATTGTGGTACACAAGTTCTGAATCGTACTGTGCGCCAACTCCCGCCAGGGATGCACGCTCTGCCTGTGGAATTCCCAGTCTCTCAAATGTCTCCTTAATATCCTCTGGAACGTCTTTCCAGTCCCCCTGCATCTTGGTATTAGGTCTTACATATGTTGCAATGTGATCCATATCAAGTCCTTCAATTGAAGGACCCCAGTCAGGTACAGGCATCTCATTATATACCTTTAATGCATTAAGTCGGAATTCTGTCATCCATTGTGGGTCATTCTTTTCCTCTGATATCTTTCTTACGATATCCTCTGTAAGACCCTCTTCCAGTCTGAAAGCATCTTTCTCCACATCCCTGATATCATAGATGCTTCTGTCTATGTCATTTACATGGCTTTTTTCTTTCATACCATGTACTCCTTTCTTTTATAAGGCTACTGTGATTATTAGTCTATTATATAATCCGCTTATAAAACTTAGTTTTTAATCTGTTATAATTTATTTACTCTGCCTTAAATCCATTCTCATTAATCTGGTCAACAAGGCTTGCATCACCATTTTTAACAATTACGCCCTCTTCCATAACATGTGTCACATCAACTGAAAGAGACTCGAGGATTCTGGTGCTGTGGGTGATGATAAGCAGGCTGCCGTGACATTTTTCCTTATATATGCTGATTCCCTTTGAAACTGTTCTTACAGCATCAACATCAAGGCCTGAGTCTGTCTCGTCAAGAATAGCCAAAGATGGCTCTAACATAAGCATCTGAAGTATCTCTGCTTTCTTCTTCTCTCCACCTGAAAATCCTACATTAAGGTCACGCTCAGCATAAGACTCATCCATTGAGAGAAGCTTCATTGTCTCTGCAAGCTTTTTCTTATAATCAAACAGTCTGATTCTTTTGCCTGTCTTCTGTTCCAGGGCACTTCTAATAAATGCGCTTAATGTTACTCCCGGAACCTCTAAAGGATTCTGGAATGAAAGGAATATTCCCTTCTTTGCCCTCTCATTTACAGGCATATCTGTAATATCTTCACCATTAAATATAATTTTTCCTGATGTAACAGTGTATCCCGGATTACCTGTAATGGCATATCCCAGGGTTGACTTTCCTGTTCCGTTAGGTCCCATAAGCACATGGGTTTCATCCTCTCCAATAGTAAGATTAACCCCATGAAGTATCTCTGTTTCTTTCGCATTAACATGCAGGTTCTTTACTTCCAGTATATTCTTAGACATATATCCTCCAATTCCTGTGGCTTTACCACATATCTATATATTTGTCATTTATTATTATCTGGTTTTCCAGATTAATTATTAGTCTCACCGCAGCTTTCCTGCTTTTAACGGACAATTACCAGTCCTTATGTGCATGTCTTCTTCCCCTGGGCAACCAGGTCTGCCAGTGTATGGCTGTCCAGATATTCATTAATTATCTCCCCAAGTCCCTGCCAGAAAGGAAGTGTATAACAGTCCTGTGTAACATCACATTTCTTGGTATCGGTACACAGACAGGCAACTGGTGCAAGATTTCCCTCTGTAAGTCTTAATATATCTCCAACCCGGTAAAGCTCTGGTTCTTTAATTAACCGGTAACCGCCACCCTTGCCGCTGGCACTCTCTACCAGATGTCCCTTGGAGAGAATTGTCATGATACTCTCCAGATACTTAAGGGAAATGCCCTGCTTGTCCGCAATTTCTTTTAAGGGAATAAACTCGCCGGTATTATGTTCTGCCATATCAGCCATAACTCTTAAGGCGTACCGGCCTTTTGTGGAAATCATCATAGATTTTTCCCTCCTTAATCAGCTTATTGAATTGTATTACCTATTCACCTACTATGTCAATAGGTGATTGATGTATTTTTGTAACATAAATGTAGATTTTAAGGGTGGATTACTATGTAGAGGCTGTCCACCTGTAAAATTTTAAGAAACATATAAGTGGAATGTAAGAAGTATGCGTGGTACAATAGGAAGTGAGATTTGAATTTTACGGTATGTAAAAGACCTTTGACACACGGAAAACATAGATGTCAATACACTTTGATAGCGAAAATATGACCTTTCGATTAGTATGAGTATGCAAGGAGGTGACGAGATGGAACTTGGAAAACAAATAAAAATGCATCGTCAGGAAGCACATCTATCCCAAGAGGAGTTAGCCAATCGTGTTTATGTTTCAAGGCAAACAATCTCAAATTGGGAAAATGATAAAAGCTATCCAGATGTGAATAGTTTGGTATTACTGAGTGAAATCTTTCAAATTCCTCTTGACAATCTAATCAAAGGAGATATTGAAGTTATGAAAGATGTAATTCAAAAAGAAGAAATTGAAAAGATGAATCGCTATGGAAAAGCCTATACTATAATGCTAATTGCGACTGTTGTTTCTGCGGTTCCGCTATTTATGTGGCTTGGTGTTTGGGCGTTCATTCCTTGGGGAATCATTTGGGCAATCTCTATGTACTTTGCCTTTAAGGTTGAAAAGGTAAAAAAAGATAATGATGTTCAAACCTATAAAGAAATTGTCGCATTTTCCGAGGGGAAACTTTTGGATGATATTCATAAGCAACGAGAAATAGGCAAACGTCCATATCAGAAATTTCTTTTAGTTATAGGTAGTGCGTTGATAGCATTTGTTGTTTGCGTAATAATTGGTTTTCTGATGCACATCTTTCTGAACTAATAGTGATAAAACGCTAAATTTCAGTTAGCAGGTTTGTTCGCCATGCCGACAGACTCACAAGCTGTCTCTTCGTTGTCGCGGCGTTCGCCGTATGCAGGAAGAAGGAAACAGGAGCTTCGCTCCTGTTTCCTTCTTCCTGTGCATGTGACGCGGTCCGGCTTCGCCTTTCCTCCGATTAATTGTAATTGAATTATTTTACGCACTGCTTATACTGCTGCTTTACTTCGTCAATTTTTTTCTGTTCTGCATCTGGAGTTGGATAGTAGCCGTCTTTATGCATCATGGTAAATACATCCTGCTGGATATCATGTTCCTCTTTTAATATGTGAAGCATTACCTGTCTAACATCTTCGTGGACACATTCATTGGCAAATGTGTTGAAATTGCCTGTTGATGCCTTCTGGGCAGCAAGGGCATCTGCTAAAATCTCTTTTTCTGTATATATTCCTGCCATGGTTTTACTTCCTTTCTACTACTTGTGATTTTTTCCATAATTATTTCTGCTTTTATCAATTTTTCAATATTTTAGTGGACTTTTATGACAGCTTTGAATACAGCTGGTTGAAATGTCCCTGGTGTTTGTCTGCAATACTTGTCATCTTTTCCTTAAGCTCTGCTGTTTCTGCATGCTCAGCAAGCATCTGATATTTTTTAACAAGAAGCTCTTCCTCTGAAAGTGAATCTTTAATTGATGATAATTCTTTTTCTGATAATGAAGTCATGACTTTTCCTCCTGACATTTTTATTACGGCAGATTTCATTTCACATACTATTTTGTATGTCTGATTTACATACTTTCTTAAACAGCTGTGTTTCTTTTCTGCACTTAATTTAGTATCTGCTTTTGGAGATTTTTTATTCCATGACTTTTAATTTTCATGCATGATATAATTTTATCAAATTTACAAAAAATATCTCCTTATTGCTTGATATACCTATAATCATATCTTATAATTAATGTATATAAAATAAACTGACAGCAAAAGATTAATATAAAATGCTGAGAAATGAGGGATGTTATGGGATTCTGGATTTTTATGCTTTGTACGGTTTTGTTAGTTCCACTAATTATGCTTTTTTTTGGATTTTATTTTAAGAATAAATCTCCTAAAGAAATTAATTCATTATTTGGCTACAGAACCACCATGTCAATGAAGAATAAGGATACCTGGGAGTTTGCCCATCATTACTGTGGAAGACTGTGGCTTGTCCTTGGAATGATTATGCTGCCTCTTTCTGTTATTCCCATGTTATTTATTATAAATCAAGATATAGATGTTGTGGGGATTGCCGGGGGCATTATTGAAGGAATTCAGGTTGTGGTTCTTTTGATATCTATTTTTCCAACAGAAAAGGCTCTTAAGAAAACGTTTGACGAAAACGGTAACCGGAGAAATTCTTAATCTGCTACTATTTTTAACATGCTACGTGGATTTTGGTTAAAATATGTTGGTGGAATAACTCTGTCTTTATTGCTATAATTTGTTAAAAACATTAGCAAAGGTGGTAAATATATGAGAAAGTACTACATTGATAATATACGGTGGGTTACAGTCCTGCTGGTGGTTGTATACCATGTAATTTATATTTTTAACAGTGTTTTGTCTTTTGGTATTATTGGTCCAGTCACAACATTTCATGGCCAGGATGCAGTTCAGTATCTGCTATACCCATGGTTTATGGTAATTCTTTTTATTATTTCAGGCATGTGTTCCTATTATTACCTTGAAAACCACAGCAGTAAAGAATACATAAAAGCAAGAACTAATAAGCTTCTTGTTCCTTCCACAATTGGATTATTTGTATTTCAATGGATACAGGGATATGTAAACATGTCTATAAGTAACGCTTTCCGGTCCATGCCTGACACAATGCCTAAGCCTGTATTATATATTATTATGTGCTTTTCAGGAACAGGCGTGTTATGGACAATCCAGCTTATGTGGTTTTTCTCATGTCTTCTCATTCTTGTGCGCAAAATCGAAAAGGGAAGATTATGGAAAGCTGCAGAAAAAGCGACTTTCCCTGTAATAATTCTGATG
>SAMEA3663175__coassemble_174_pt1 | contig 17806 bp, 14 predicted proteins | sample SAMEA3663175__metabat2_high_PE_014 | metagenome-assembled genome bin SAMEA3663175 (sample SAMEA3663175) | pig gut metagenome | biome: pig gut; feature: pig-associated habitat; material: faeces | place: Denmark | collected 2012 | reverse complement strand
GATCATCCACAATCTCTTCTACATTATATCCCTGATAGAACAGCTGTCCATCAACAGGAACCTTTCTTCCATGCTCGCTCTTAGTACCAATAACGTCTGAAATCTCTGTAAGTCCTGTAAGTACACCATTACCATTACTGTCACGAAGACCTCTCTTAACGTCATATTCAACGTAAAGACTTGAGTCTATAGAGCCAGAACGGGTACATTCCTTAACCAGCTCCTCAAAGGCACTTTTTTCAACGGTAGTTAATTCCATCATCTGTTGATTATTCATTGCCATTACCTCCCATTTCTATGGAGCCTGTCCATGTAGAATTAAAACAATATTAATGCGATATTTCTATGATTATGCAATATTTGTTGTGATTTGTCAAATAATAAAAAAAGTTAAATCTGCCATTTTAGCTATTATAATTACGTTTATTCTTATGCTCTTCCATAACAGCTCCACACAATTGCCTCAAGTCATAAACCGTGCACTGGGTGAAACCCTTCTTACTGATAATCAGGCATTCCCCCAGAATATAGGTTTCCGGCTCACTTTCCGTATCATAGATAATATAGAAATAATTCTGGTTCTCCATCCAGCTGACAGCATCATCCCATCTGTATGTGCATTGTTTACTACCGGCTTTGACAATTATTTCCTCTGAATCAATTTCATATTGGATAATTGTACATCCCATTCCAGAATAGTATTGCTTAATCTGGTTATACTTATTCCTGTCAAGATAATACATTCCCATGAACAAACAGAATCCACATACTGCCACAAATGGAATTATTATATATATATTTATATCACCCGTACTTGCCAGCTGTCTTGCCATTATGCTTACAGTTGTCATTCCTGAAAGAAGACCAATACAGTTATATATAAGCTTCTTTTTTCTGTAAGTTTCTATTTTGCTATTGCTTACAACGGCGGCTTGATTTATCATATTGTTATTACATGTTGTTGTGTTTTTAATTATCATAGCATTAGTCCTTTTTATAATGTGATGTGAGTATCATAAGTCTTTTCTCACTCATGTCGTGAAAGCGGCTTAAGAATGGAGGTTAATATGGCAATTGCCTGTGTTACAGGTGCCAGTTCCGGCATCGGCAGAGAATGTGCAAAGCAGTTAAGCGGAATGGGATACAACCTTATCCTTATCTCAAGGCACGCCAGAGAATTAAAGAAGCTTGCTTCAACCCTTAAGACAAAGTGTAAGGTTATATCCTGTGATTTGTCTGATACCGAAAGCTGTGTAAAGCTTGCAAAGAAGCTCCGCCACTATAATATATCAATTCTTGTCAATAACGCAGGATTTGGCGAAATTGGCGATTTTGCTGACACTAAATTAAAGAATGACCTTAACATGATTGACCTCAACGTGAAGTCCGTCCACATACTTACCAAGGCAATTCTGCCACAGATGGTTAAGAGAGACGAGGGATATATACTTAATGTATCTTCCATAGCAGGTCTTATGCCAGGTGGTCCATATATGTCAACATATTATGCAACCAAAGCCTACGTAACAAGCCTTACCTGTGCTGTTAACCACGAGCTTAGGGAAGCCGGAAGCAATGTATCTGTAAGTGCATTATGTCCCGGTCCTGTTGATACCAACTTCAACAAGAGAGCTAATGTAGAATTCGCCCTTAAGGGAATAACACCGGAATTCTGTGCATCCTATGGCCTATACCATATGTTCAAAAAGAAGCTGATTATCATTCCAACCATGGAATTAAAGCTTAGTGCTCTTTTTATCAGGTTTTTACCAAGAAAAGCTGTCCTTGCATTCTTATCCCACCAGCAGAAAAAGAAGAAAACAGTTAAATAATATTAAGGTGCTGCCAGCAGGATGCTGGCAGCACTTTTTATTATCACACTAATCGCCCCTTAGTTCGCTGGCAATTTCACTTATTTTGCGAAGTCTGTGGTTAACTCCTGATTTACCAACTGCCGGAGTCAGAAGTTCTCCAATATCCTTAAGATTCATGTCCGGATTTTCCAATCTTACCTCTGCCACTTCCCTAAGGGAATCCTTAAGGTAAGAAAGCCCCACAGTATCTCTTATATACTCAATATCCCTAATCTGCTTTACAGCTGCCTCTATAGTCTTGTTAAGGTTGGCTGTCTCGCAGTTTACCTTCCTGTTTACATCATTTCTCATTTCCTTTAGAATCATGATATTAGTCAGATTCATCTGGGATACATAGGCACCCATTATATTAAGGCAGTCCATTATATGATTGCCTTCCTTCAGGTACACCACGAAACTTTTCTTTCTTGCTATATACTTGGCATCAAGCTGGAAATATGCAATTATATCCGTCATCTGTCTTGCATCGTCCTCACTGTCACACACAATCTCCAGATGATAGAACTTCTTCGGGTCACTTATGGAACCTGCTGCCAGAAATGCACCCTTAATAAATGCTTTTTTACAGCATTCCTTCTGGATAACAACAGGGTTTGCGAAGCATCTCTCAAAGGCATTTCCCCTGGTAACGTTAATCCATTTGACAGTCATAAGTATTCCCCTTGACTGCTCCTCATTAAGAGTCACATATATTGCGCTGCCCTTCTTATTATCCTGGCACCAGTCCACATCCTCCCTGGCTATTCCTGCAATATCCCCCAGTAATTCAATATACTTGTCCGCCACAGTAACATTCTCTGTGGACATAACAAGACACCCGGCAGTCACCTCTCCGCAAAATGCAAGAATTGCTGCCAATTCAGCAATCTGACAGTGTTTGGCGCTGTCAGTTCTTCCTGATAATTCTTCTTTAACCTCGGCCGAAAATGACAATTCTCCAACTCCTTACTACTTCTTTCTCTTAGCATCCTTTTCAATATCACGATGCTCCACCTTACAGCCATATGATGACTCTTTAAGCTTTGAAGCTATGGCATTGGCAAGAGTTACTGAACGGTGTTTGCCGCCAGTACAGCCTACTGCAATAACAAGGCTGTTCTTCCCCTCCTCCACATAGCGTGGAAGAAGAAACTCAAGAAGATCTGTCACCTTAGAAAGAAATACTCCTGCAGCTTCGAATCCCATCACATAATCCTGAATAGGCTTATCATTGCCAGTGAGAGGTTTCAGTTCCTCAATATAATAAGGATTAGGCAAAAATCTTACATCAAAAACCAGGTCAGCATCCGCAGGAATACCATATTTGAATCCAAATGAAAGTACTGTTACGAACAGATTTCCATACTGTCCATTCTGATTAAATATTTTCTCCAGTTCCTGCTTCAGCTCCCTTGTAAGCATCTGGCTTGTATCAATTATATAATCTGCCCTGCGTCTTAAGAATTCCATCTGTATGCGCTCTTGTGCTATGGCACTGTCCACCCTTTCATCCTTGGCAAGTGGATGGATTCTCCTTGTCTCCTTATATCTCTTTACCAGCACCTCATCGCTGGAATCAAGAAACAGGATTTTGTAGCGTTCATCAATATTATTGTTAAGCATATCGCTTAACTCCCCCAGGGCATCCCCATTACGGATATCTACTCCCAGAGCAATCTTATCATAAACAGTTTCATGACCTTTGCTTCCATCCTTTTCCAGGTGTTTTTCCTGGTTCTTGGCAAGCTTTGCAAAATGAGGAATAAGAGGAACAGGCATATTGTCCACACAGTAATATCCCTGATCTTCAAGTACATTCAAAGCTGTCGATTTACCGGCTCCTGACATTCCTGTTACAATTACAATCTGCATATTCCCTTATCTCCTTTCTACAAGCCTACTTTTTTAATCTCCAATTCAAGGGTGACACCAAACTGTTCTATTATTCTTTTCTTAATATAGTCAGTAAGTTCCACCACGTCCTTTGCAGTGGCACCTCCCATATTAACAACAAACCCGGCGTGTTTTTCTGAAACAGCCGCTCCTCCAATACTGTATCCCTTAAGACCTGCATCAGCTATAAGCTTTCCTGCAAAATATCCTTCCGGCCTCTTAAATGTGCTTCCCGCACTTGGATACTCTAACGGCTGCTTTTGCTTCCTTAATTCTGATAACTGGTTCATCCGGTCTTTAATCTGCTCCTTGTCACCAGCTTTAAGCTCAATAATCACCTGCAGCACTATCATGTTATGCTTTGCAACAGCGCTTGTTCTGTAACCCATATCAAGCTCATCCCTGCCAAGAATCCTTATATTGCCAGCCTCATCAAGAACTGTCACAGAAGTGACCACATCCTTCATCTGTCCGTCATAAGCACCGGCATTCATATATACCGCGCCGCCAACGCTCCCCGGAATTCCACTGGCAAACTCCATCCCTGTAAGTCCCTCTCTCAAAGCTATTACTGCCAGCTTGATAAGACTCATTCCAGCCTGGGCAGTTATCACATTATCCTTAATCTCATAATCTGAAAATGTATTAAATAAAGCAAGAACTACACCATCAACGCCATCATCACCAACGAGAATATTGCTGCCGTTGCCTATTACATGTAGTGGAATGTTCACATCTCTGCATAAAGAAACAACTTCCTGAATCTGTGTGACAGACTCAGGAGTTACATAGTACTGTGCAGGGCCTCCTATCTTAAATGTAGTGTGGTTCTTCATAGGTTCATTAATTCTAACATTATCTTTGCCAGTGATATTAATTAACCGGGTAACTATCTCGTCACTCATACCAATCCCCATTCCGCAGACGCTTTGATAATCCTCTTTTCTGACAAAAGCCTCATGCTAATCAGCCTTATATATTAATCTTGCAGCTCCATACATTCCTGCATCATTGCCAAGAGTCGCCTTCACAATCTTATTATCCCTTGATGGATGGAAAGCGTATTCCCGGTAATATTTTCTGATTTTCTCAAGCAGATACTCTCCGGCAGCTGACACACCGCCACCTATAATAAAACACTCCGGGTCAGCAATACCTGCTGCGATGGCAAGCGCCTTTCCAAGATACATGGAAACCTTCTCAACAACAGCTTCCATATCCTTGTCCCCAGCCAGTGCTGCATCAAATACCTCTTTGGCATTCTTCCTGCCGCCCATTCTGGCAATTCCCGTAGCAGAAGCCACCTGTTCCAGACATCCCGTCTTTCCACAGGTACATGGGAAATCCAGGTCATCCACAAATGGAATATGTCCAATCTCTGCTGCAGCACCATTATATCCATTCACAGGCTTGCCGTTAATAATCAAGCCACCGCCTACACCTGTTCCGATTGTAATCATCATTATGCTGGAATAGCCTTTTCCTCCACCCTTCCAGTACTCGCCAAGGGCAGCCACATTAGCATCATTACCCACAGCTATATTCTCCAGAGGAATATCTATATGCTTAGCCAGCGCTTCAGGCACATTGAATACTCCCCAGCCCAGGTTAACACATTTGTTAACAGTTCCGTCATCTCTTACAGAACCAGGAACACCGATTCCTACCCCCATAACATCACTAAGAGAAAGCCCCTGCTCATCCACAATCCTTCTGATATAATCTGCCACATCAGCTAAGATAAGCTGTCCGCCATTCTCCTTTCTTGTAGGAATCTCATCCTTTCCTGCCATGTTACCCTTATCATCAAAATATCCACATTTAATAGTGGTTCCGCCTATATCTATTCCAAATATAATCTTATTCGTCATCTTCATCGTCGCCTTTCATAAGGTTTTCCTGTACTCTTCTATACAACTCTTTAGCAGCATTGTAACCCATCTTCTTCTGTCTGTGGTTAACTGCTGCCGCCTCAACTATAACCGCCAGGTTACGTCCCGGACGGATTGGAAGTGTGTGGCACACAACCTTGTTGCCAAGATAGTCGATATATTCCTCTTCCAGTCCAAGTCTGTCATACTCTTTGTCCTTGTTCCAGTCCTCCAGCTTCATAACCATATCAATCTGCTGTGTTTCCTTGATGCTCTCTACACCAAACAGTGTCTTTACATCAATGATACCGATTCCACGAAGCTCAATAAAATACTTGGTAACACCTGGTGCTGTTCCTATAAGAGTCTCATCACTTACCTTACGTATCTCTACAGCATCATCTGTTACAAGACGATGGCCTCTCTTAATAAGTTCCAGGGCAGCCTCGCTTTTACCAATACCACTCTCCCCGACTATAAGAACTCCTTCGCCATATACATCAACCAGTACGCCATGAATTACAATACATGGAGCAAGCTGGACATTAAGCCATCTTATCACTTCTGCCACAAATGCAGATGTAGTACCTTTGGACTTAAGAATTGGAATTCCATACTTGCTGGCAATTTTAAGAATCTCCGGCTCCGGTGACAAATCCCTGCAGAATACCAGACACGGAATATTGCTTGAGAGGAGCTGTGAATACCGGCTGACCCTGTCCTCCTCCGAAAGACTCTGAAGATAAGAATATTCCACATTACCGATTACCTGGATTCTGTCATTGTCAAACTGGTCATAGAATCCTGTAAGCTGCAAAGCTGGACGGTTTACATCTGGAACATGAAGCCATATTCCGCTTGTATCCACATCTGGAGTAAGATTTTCCAGCCCCATCTTATCAACAACCTTTGATAATTTAACCTTCTCTGTACTATTATTCATAGAAACCCTCATTTCCTGTGCATTGACGCTGACTGCACATACCTTAATGCCTAAAAAGTTTTCCTGTACGCTAGATACATGTATTGTACCATATATTTTAATCAATGAAAATAATTATATATATTTTCTGCCACTCCTCTGTTAATACCCGTTGCTTCCATAAGCTCCTCAACAGATGCATGTCTGATTTTCTCAATTTCCATAAAATGCTTCATCAATGCTTTCCGTCTTGCCGGTCCCACGCCATCAATTCCATCCAGCACAGAGCTTACCTGGGCTTTACTTCTTAAACTTCTGTGATATTCAATGGCAAATCTGTGAGCCTCATCCTGAATCCTTGTAATAAGTTTGAAGCCCTCACTCCTTTTATCAACAGGAATTTCAACATTGTTGTAATACAGTCCTCTTGTATTATGATTATCATCCTTTACCATTCCACATACAGGAATAGAAAGACCCAGTTCCTCAAGAACCTCCAGGGCAATATTTACTTGCCCCTTTCCACCATCCATCATGATAAGGTCAGGATATATGTCAAATCCTGCTGAACTCTCCAGTGCCCTTTTGAAACGTCTTGTAAGCACCTCTTTCATACTCTTGTAATCATCAGGACCTTTTACAGTTTTTATCTTAAACTTCCTGTAATCATTTCTGGCAGGCTTCCCATCCTGAAATACAACCATTGAGCCAACAGATTCCACACCGCTGGTGTTGGAGATATCGTAAGCCTCAACTCTTCTTACCCCAGACAGGTGTATCCAGCCGGCAATCTCCTCCATGGCACCTACAGTACGCTGCTGTTCTCTCTTAATCTTCTCTCCATCCTGTATAAGAACCATCTGTGCATTTCTATATGCCAGTTCAACCAGCTTTTCCTTATCCCCCTTCTTTGGAGTTATAATGTTTACCTTCCTCTTCTTGATTCCTGACAGCCACTGGCTTATCACGTCACTGTCTTCAATCTCCTCCTGAATCATTACAACATTAGGAATATAAGGAGTTCCGCCATAGTACTGTTTTATAAACTGGGACAGAATCTCCCCTCTTGTATCCCCCTCTGCCACACTCATATGAAAATGGTCTCTTCCCAGCAGTTTTCCGCTTCTTACGAAGAACACCTGAACTACCGCGTCCTGACCATCGCAAGCCACTGCAATCACATCTCTGTCTGTCACATCATCCATGGTTATTTTCTGCTTCTGGGCAACCTGCTTCACACTGGCAATTAAATCTCTGTATTTTGCAGCCTCCTCAAACTCCATATTCTCTGAAGCCTGCTGCATCTGCTGTGTCAGGGACTTAAGTATGTGGGAATAATCGCCATCAAGAAATTCCATAACTGACTCAATGGATTTTCTGTAATCCTCCTCATTAATATATCCCTGGCAGGGCGCACTGCACTGTCCGATATGATAATTAAGACATGGTCTTTCCCTGCCCTGGTCAGCAGGAAGTTTTCTGTTGCAAGTTCTTATTTTATACAGCTTACACAACAGTTCAATTGTGTCCTTCACTGCTCCTGCCGAGGTATATGGTCCATAATACTTGCCTGTTCCATGAACAATCTTTCTTGAGAATAATACCCTTGGAAAATGTTCCCCTGTTGTAATCTTAATAAATGGATAGGTCTTATCATCCTTAAGCATTGTATTATACTTAGGGCTGTGCTCCTTTATAAGATTACATTCCAGAACAAGGGCTTCCAGTTCTGAATCAGTAATAATATATTCAAAATAATCTATTTTAGAAACCATCCTCTTGATTTTAGCAGAATGGTTGGTACTTGCCCTGAAATACTGTCTCACCCTGTTTTTAAGGCTTACAGCTTTGCCAACATATATTATGGTGCCGATTTTATCATGCATTATATATACTCCCGGTTTATCCGGCAGCTTCTTTAACTCTTCTTCAAGATCAAACATACTTATCTCCCACAGGTAAATCCTAAAACCCCCGCCACACTCCTTAAATCATGTATTTAATGGAATATAGCGGGTTTTCATATGTATTAACTGTTTTAATAATTATCGTTTATATTTTTCTTTCTTCTGGCAAGAACTACAATACCAACTCCAAGAAGCAGGGTGGCTGCTGGAATAAGAATCCACATAACATCCTTAACTCCTGTGTTAGGTGTATTATCAAGACTTCCTCCAAGGGCCTTGGTAGTTGCCTGGGTATATGATGATGTTGAATTATTGTTATTGCCATTACCATTTGAAGTTGTTGGCTGCTGTGCAGATGTTGTTGGCTGTGTAGTTGGTGTCTCCCCGGCGTTAGCATAATACAGCGCATATGGGGAGAAATGTGGTGGAGTGAATTCAAGATACTTCTTTCCATCTACAGTCTTAACTTCAACGCCCTCAACCTCTTCTATAGTATTAGCATCCTTTATTGTAATAACCTTAACACTGCTTGCATAGGACTCCCATTCAGAAGGAACAGGAATCCTTACTTTAAGATTCTCAATCTTACTTGACTGTTCAGCTCCATCTATTTTTGCAGATATATCAAAAACTCTCAAATGTACTGCATCAAGCTTGTATTTGCTGTCATTAACACTCACGAACTTATTATAAGCTTCTGTGGCTGCTGCGCTGGTAGGAGTTGCAAGAGTTGCACTGCCGTTATTTATATTCCACTGAAAAACTCCCTGGAAAAAATCTGTTGTAATTGATATTTCAGTCTGTGGATTTTCATTATAATCGTAGTAAAGGGCATAAGTTCTATACTGTTTGGTTGTAAATGACAAAAATTTTTTATTATTATCTGTTACAATCGTTGTACCGCTTACTTCGGCTATTGCTCCTTCACTATTTTCATAATATGCCAGAAGCTTTATGCTTCCTGTCTCTCTCCACATGTCAGAAACGGGAACCCTGATTGTTACTTCATCAATTGAACCATTAGAATCAGACATCACAATGTTAAATAACTTAAGCTTTGTTACGTCATAATTATGGTTTTCAACAAAATCTCTTAACACAGCTTCTGAAGGCACATTGCTTCCTGTCGTGTCAGCTTCAATTTCATCAGCCCCGGTAAACTGTGCGTATACTTTATCATCTGTTCCAAGCAGATTAGTGGATGATACCACCACATTGTAGTAGTTAATATTAATACTGCTCTGCTTTACTGTCTTACTTCCAACTGTAAAATCATTCTCATTAAATACCGAAAAGTACGAACACACCCCACCTGTCTTTTTATAACAAGAAAGATTGCCTATGTTAATATGCCAGTCAGTATCTTCATCACTACTACTTACAAATGCAGTAGGATCTATATTACCACTCTGTAAACCAAGCCCATGGAACTCAATGTTATTAATGGTGCTGTTGCAAAATGCATACTTGCCAATGCTTCCCACATCTGACTTGATAACAACGCTGTCATATACCTTGCGATCTGATTTAGAATTACCAAAAGCCTTATTACCTATGGAAGTAACACCATTTTTAACTATAATCTTTTCCACATTACCATATTCAGCTGACTGTCCCCATGGAGTTTTCCCTCCTGTGCTGTCAGTGGGAAAGGAATTATAGTTTTTCATAACACCATTTTCTATCCCGTCTGTGGCATCTTCCCCAGCCGGCTCAATAGTAAGTGTATTACCACTGATTGTCCACTTAATACCGCCATCAAAACCATTATCATCAGCATAGACTATATCTGTCCCAGACAAAGCCATTGCAAGGCCTGCAGCTGCCACTGTGGCAAGCACAGCACCTGTTGCCAGTGACATCTTCCTTATTATATTTCCAGCCACGTTAATCATGCTGTTCTTTATTCCCTGGTATACCCCATTCTTCTTCATCACTAGTCTCCATTTTCAACATCTTCAGGTATCTTCTAGTCCTGTCTTACTGCAACTATATACAGTCTCCCATTCTCCGAAACCTTGCTGCATGTGGACAATGTTATAAATCTGTCATCATTCTTAAACTCATAATCTACAGGATACAACGACTGATTTCTTATGTCCATAAAGAAACTGTCTAATTCATACTCATCATCCGTATAATTATAATATCTAAATCCCTCTTCGTCAATATATTTGACCTCTCCAAGACAAGCAGCAATAACCCTGTAAGTGCAGTGGTCATACAGTGTATCGAACTTTATCTCCCTGTGGTTTTTATAGAAATTTTCATCCATATACTGTGTAAGACAGCTGAACATTTCCCCATCGCTGGTATTATGTCCATATATAATCATATTGATGTCATTATAGCTGTTTCTGTAATCCATGAATATACTTCCGTTAGGATTATACTCATTATAGAAGCCCCTCTTAAGATAGTATTCATTATCTCCACCTTTAACAACAGGATAGTTTACCACTGTTCCAGGGATTGTGAGCCATCCTGCCAGCTGTGAGTTAATCCGGAACATTTCTGCCAGTTCAGGAAGAATCGTGTCTGACTGGGATGAATACCTATGATTGTCTCCCACGTTTCCTGAACCATCATCACTTATTCCCTGTCCATCATCACTGTCATCACCCTGACTGTCAGAACCATCTTCACCAGACGTCTGTCCTTCTTCATCTGCTGAAGTGCTTTCCTGGGCAGCGCTGTGCATCTTCTGGAGATTATTCATATTCTCCCTGCTTAATGCAGCAATTCTCCTGCTCTGGTAGTTGTACACAAATATGCCCACTGACGCTATAATCAGAATACATCCAAGAATAGTAAGAAATATTTTCTGTTTATTAAGCTTCTTATTAGCCTTAAGATTACGCTCAGACTCTTCCTCTCTGTTTCTTGCGGCTGTATCAGCCAGATATTTCAGAAAATATTCCCTGACCTTTTCAGTCTTAAATGTAATCTTGTACTCCTTAACCAGTAGATAAAGCCTGTTGGCATCCTTGGAACTTTTAATGTCGCAGCCTTCTATTATAGACCTGACTTTGACAAGGTCCTCCTCCACAGCTTTGTCTCTTGCTTCACGTTCAGTATCATCTATATCATTTTCAAAATCATAATCAAGATATTTCTTCCAACTCATACTAATCCCCATTTTGTATACGCTTTTGCGTCGAATTAGATTTGCAAAACATAGTATACACTATTTTGTCAATCTGTTGTATAATATTTTGATATAAGGGTTAGTAAATCAGAAATCGTTCCTGCTTGCAGGAAAAGATTTCTGACTTACTAACCCGGCCACACATGAGCAAGTAGTGATTTTCTATCAGAAAATCAACGGATTGCGAATGTGGGCAGAATTGCGGGAGTTGCTCCGCAACGGAGCAATTCGTATATCAAAATATTTATTAGTAAATCAGAAATCGTTCCTGCTTGCAGGAAAAGATTTCTGACTTACTGACCCGCACCCACATGAGCAAGTAATGATTTTCTTCCAGAAAATCAACGGATTGCGAATGTGGGTAGAATTGCGGGAGTTGCACCGCAACGGAGCAATTCGTATATCAAAATATTAATGGATATTATTGGGAGATTAATATGTTTAAGTCTAAAAAGAATACCACCGGTTTTAATATAATAATTGTTGGCTGTGGTAAAGTAGGCCTTACTCTGATTGAGCAGCTTACGAAAGAAGGTCATGATATAACTGTTATTGACAGGAAACCTTCCGTAATACAGAATGTAACCAACCTGTATGATGTTATGGGAGTTGTGGGAAATGGAGCCAGTTACAGCGTTCAGAAGGATGCAGGAGTTGACAGTGCCGACCTTATTGTTGCTGTAACTAACTCGGACGAGCTTAACCTCCTGTGCTGTACAGTTGCAAAGCGTGTAGGAAATTGTGCAGCCATTGCCAGGGTCCGCACCCCTGATTACAGCAACGAAGCCCCATACCTCAAGGATGAACTTGGTCTTGCCATGATTATTAATCCAGATCTTGAAGCCGCCAAGGAGGCTGCGAGAATACTGTATCTTCCTACTGCCCTTGAGGTTAATTCTTTCGCTCATGGACAGGCAGAACTGGTTAAATTCGTGATTCCAGAAGACAATATAATTAACGGAATAACTGTTGCAAGACTTGGAAGCTCGATTACCAACGATATATTAATCTGCGCCATTGAGCGTAATAATGAGGTCTATATTCCTAATGGTGACTTCCAGCTTATGACTGGGGATGTTATCTCATTTGTATCAGATAAGAACTCTGCAAGAAGCTTCCTTAAGAAGATAGGATTTAACACAAGGCAGGTAAAGGACGTCATGATTATTGGTGGCAGCCGCTTTGCATATTATCTTGCCAAGGAACTTCTGTCCATGAAGATTGGTGTTAAGATTATAGAGCAGAATGAAGAGACATGCCAGTTTTTCAGCACTATTCTTCCTGATGCAATTGTAATTAATGGTGACGGAACAGACCCTGACATTCTGAAAGAAGCAGGTATACAGCACGCACAGGCATTTGTACCACTGACAGGTATTGATGAGGAAAATATCATGCTAACACTGTATGCAAAGAAGGTTTCAAGTGCCAAGGTAATTACCAAGATTAACAAGATTAATTTTAAGGAAGTGGTAAACAGCCTTGACCTGGGAAGTGTGGTATATCCTAAGAATATAGCTTCTGAAGCCATTATAGCCTATGTCCGTGCCAGAAATAACTCTAAGGACAGCAATATTGAAACCCTTTACCACATGTTTGACTATAAGGTTGAAGCCATTGAATTTCTTGTGGATAAACCTTCTCATGTTACTGATATACCTTTGAAGGACCTGAAGCTGAAAAATGATGTTCTTATCTCATTCATCAACCGCAACGGAAAGATTATTATTCCAACCGGTAATGACTCTATCATGGTTGGTGATACTGTTATGATTGTTACTAAACAAACGGGCTTTGACAATATTAATGATATAGCACTTTAATCTGTTTATTTAAAAGGATTTATTAAGGACAATGAACAAATCAATTATTCGATATATTCTGGGCATGATTCTTAAAATTGAAGGCTTTCTTCTTACAATACCATGCCTTACTGCATTGATATATGGGGAAAGACAAGGACTGGTATACGTTATTGTTGCCCTTGCATGTATTATAACCGGAACTCTCGTCTCCCTTAAAAAACCTGCAAACTACGTTATATATCTTAAGGAAGGCTGTATATCAACAGCTTTAAGCTGGATTGTAATGGGTATGGCTGGTGCTGTGCCATTTGTGCTGACAGGAGAGATTCCGTCATACACGGATGCATTATTCGAGACAATTTCCGGTTTCACTACCACAGGTGCATCAATTCTTAATGATATTGAGGCTCTTTCCAGATGTTCCCTTATGTGGAGAAGCTTTACCCACTGGATTGGAGGCATGGGTGTTTTAGTCTTCCTTATTGCCATTATCCCAATGTCAGGGGGCTCTAACATTAACCTGATGAGAGCTGAAAGTCCCGGACCTTCTGTAGGCAAGCTTGTTCCTAAAGTCCGATACACTGCAAGGCTTCTGTATGTGTTCTACTTCGGACTCACATTTTTGGAATTTCTATTCCTGATATTTGCAGGTATGCCGGTGTTTGATGCCATAACAACTTCATTTTCTACAGCAGGCACTGGTGGTTTTGGCATTAAAAATGATTCTCTTACCAGCTACTCTGTATCAGTGCAATGGATTGTAACTGTATTCATGATTCTGTTTGGAATTAATTTTAATGCATATTATCTTATATTCTTCGGTAATATTAAGAAGGTGCTTGAGCTGGAGGAAGTCCGCTATTATCTGGGAATAATCCTGTTTTCCATTGTTGTTATATCATGTAACATATACTCAATGTGCCAGGGATTATTTGACACAATAACCAAGTCCTCCTTCCAGGTTGCCTCAATAATTACAACCGCAGGCTTTACCACAACTGATTTTGCCCTGTGGCCGAAAACATCCCAGATTATCCTTGTAATGCTAATGTTTGTGGGTGCCTGTGCCGGCAGTACAGGTGGCGGAATCAAGGTGTCACGTTTTGTTATTCTGTTTAAGACTATATTCAAGGAATTCAATTCCTACATCCATCCACACAGTGTTAAGAAGATTAAAATGGATGGAAAATCTATTGAACATGACGTAATCCGTTCAGTTAATGTACACATGATAACATTTATTGCCCTGTTTGCCATATCAGTATTCATCATATCTTTTGAGAATCTGGATCTGACAACTACATTTACAGCTGTGGCTACAACTATTAACAACGTAGGTCCCGGTCTTGAGCTGGTAGGGCCTACCCACAACTTTGCAGATTTCAGCGTATTGTCAAAGTACGTGTTTATATTTGACATGATTGCCGGACGTCTGGAGCTGTTTCCACTGCTGATTCTTTTCCATCCGGGAGCATGGAAGGACTTTTTTAAGAAGAGCAAATAAACCAAATCAATGAAAGGAGATGTTCTATGTATCAATGTCCCAATTGTGGTGGTCAGTTGAGATTCAACATTCCCACCCAGCAGCTGGCTTGTGAAAACTGCCAGTCTGAATTTGACCCTTACCAGATTTCCAAGGAAAAGGACGCTGAGGAAGAAAGTTTCTACGATGTAACCGTATTCAAATGTCCCCAGTGTGGTGGTGAGATTGTCAGTTCTGACAACACAGCTGCCAATTTCTGTACATTTTGCGGAGCTTCAACTGTTCTTACCAGCAATTTAAGAAAAGAGAAGCGTCCGGGCTATATAATTCCTTTTACTAAAACTAAAGAAGATTGTAAGAAAGCCTATGCAAAGCATATGCGACGTGCCTGGTTTGCCCCAAAGGAGCTTAAGGATTCCCGTTTCATTGACAGCTTCAGGGGAATCTATATGCCATACTGGGCTTACCATATAACAGAGGAAGGTCCTGTTTCCCTGTCTGCTTCCAGGAGTTACCGCAGAGGTGATTACATTATCACAGACAAATACAGCGTTTCAGGTGATATTAACTCATCATATAAGGGAATATCCTACGATGCCTCATCATCCTTTGATGACCAGTTAAGCCAGAGCATTGCCCCTTATGATGTGCGTAATATGAACCGTTTCACTCCATCGTATCTGTGCGGTTTCTATGCTGATACTGCTGATGTGGACCCGGATACATACACTTCTGACGCTATAGACATAGCTGCCACCAAGACCTATGACTATGTGAAAACACGTCCTGAACTGGGCGCTGTCTCCCTTGATGAGACTGCTGCATCAGCAAAAACAAAATTCAACCCTAAGTGCAAAGCGGCTGACGGAGCCATGTTCCCAGTGTGGTTCATGTCTTACAGAAACAAGGACAGGGTTGCCTACGCCACTGTTAACGGACAGACAGGAAAAGTTGTGGCTGACATGCCTGTATCAATTTCAAAATATATTATAAGTTCGCTGATTCTGGCTATACCGGTATTTATGCTGCTCAATGCATTTCTTACGCTGCTACCTTCCACAACTCTGGGACTTTCAGCAATTGTGGCAGCCTTAGTATGCTTCCTGTATTCTTCTGAGTTAAACCAGATTATGCACAGGGATATGCCTGATTTTCCTGAAAATAAACAGTCTGGCAAGCACAATGGAAATGGTAAGACAGATGATGTTACTGTATACTACAACACCCCAGGGCAGAATTCTTATGACCGAAAGAATAAAAAGAAAAAGAAGAACAGCTCTGGTGCGGGAGCACTTGTTGTTATAATATTTGCTTTTGTATTTATAATGTTTTCATTTTTGACGGCTGACATAGATAATTCTGGCATATTCAGGCTTGCTACATATGTGGCTGTGATTCTTTCAATAGCAGGCAGCGCTGCATCAATCGAGCCCTACTCTGTTGTGACAGGCAGGCACATGCCGGCAACATTCATTACTATGGCTGCCGTTGTTGTTGCTGCTGTAATCCAGTTTACAGCCCCTGTATCAGACCTGTTTTACTATGCAGGTGCTATTCTCTGTCTTGCCGCTGTAATAATACTGCTTCTTGGAGTTATAAAATACTACAATGTACTTTCAACCAGAAAGCTTCCTCAGTTCATCAACTATTCAGGAGGTGATGACCGTGCGTAACACAACACCTTTCATAAAACTGATATCATTCTTATCAATTTTCCTGATATGTGTATGGATAGCTTCAGGCACTGCATATGCAGCAACTGGCACTGATGGAATCGGTCCTGGTGCCGAAACTATGTCCACTGACAAGTATTATGGCACTGTATATACAAACGACGAGACAGGTTACAGAGTTGTCATTGAAGACGATGCCCAGCTTCTCACCGATGGTGAAAAAAGCCAGCTGGCTGAGACGATGAAGGACATTACGCCTTATGGTGATGTTGCATTCAAGAGCATTGATTACAATTCATACAGCACCGAAACCTATATTGAACGTTACTATAACTCAATATTCGGAACTGGCAGCGGAACTGTATTTCTTATTGATATGGATAACAGAAACATATGGATTTACAGTGATGGAAGCATATATTCTACCATCACCACAGCTTATGCCAACGTTATTACTGACAATGTATATACTTATGCCTCTGACAAAGATTATTTCACCTGTGCCAATAAGGCATTCATTCAGGAGGCTGCCCTGCTTCAGGGAAGGCGCATAAGCCAGCCTATGAAATACATAAGCAATGCACTCCTTGCCATAGCCATTGCAATTCTTATTAATTACTTCATCGTCCGCCAGACATCAAGAGTACGGAAAGCAAGTGATAATGAAATTGTAAATGGTGTATTTGCAAACAATGCATTTAACAATGTAAGCGTTAACTTCATTCGCCAGACAAGAACCTATTCACCACGAAGCAGTTCTTCCAGTGGAAGCAGTGGCGGTCACAGTGGTGGCGGCGGCGGTGGTGGTCACAGTGGCGGTGGCGGCGGTCACAGCTTCTGATAGTCATACATTACCAAATATTAACACTTTATATTTGAAGGAACCAATGGAAAATATCAAAATATAAAAACTGTAAAAAATTATAGCAGGGTTGTGTCATAGTGATGTGGCAGCCCTGCTATTTATCGCATTTACTCATTTCTTCCTCTATACAAATCGGCAGATTTGTATACCGCTCTATAGAATTCATGTCCTTTTCAATAAAATCCCATGAGTCTTTAAAATTGCCTCTAATTGAGAAAGAAGATTTGCACATAAAATCCATAAATCCTATGACATTATTTTTGTAATTCTTTGCAAAAGAATATGCATTCTGCTCCTTTTCCTCATCTGTACTGTTTCTTTTATCATATAGAACATGATCTAGATTACATGACATATAATACACTCTGTAGTTAATTCCCCATATA
>SAMEA3663175__coassemble_171_pt1 | contig 17984 bp, 17 predicted proteins | sample SAMEA3663175__metabat2_high_PE_014 | metagenome-assembled genome bin SAMEA3663175 (sample SAMEA3663175) | pig gut metagenome | biome: pig gut; feature: pig-associated habitat; material: faeces | place: Denmark | collected 2012 | reverse complement strand
AGATAATAAATAAATGAAGTAGATTTAAAAAAAACATCATTACCCATATCACTACAGGTAATGATGTCTACATACGATATATAACATTCGCTCCTAAGAAATACTTCTTAGTTTAGGGAATCTTTAGTTTCCTGCCATCTGAGCAGCAACCTCTGCTGCAAAGTCTTCGTTCTTCTTCTCAAGGCCTTCACCTGTCTCAAAACGAACAAATCCCTTAATCTTAATCTTAGCATTGTTTGCCTTTGCTACTGATTCAACATAAGCAGAAACTGACTGCTTTCCATCCTCAGCCTTAACATACACCTGATCAAGAAGGCAGATTTCCTTAAGTTCCTTAGAAATACGTCCCTTAACCATACCCTCAATAATCTTATCGTTTGCATCTGGCTTCTCATTCTTAGCTGCTGCTGTAAGAATCTCTGTCTCTTTCTCAATGTACTCAGCATCAACTTCATCTCTGCTTGTATACACTGGCTTAAGAGCTGCAGCCTGCATAGCAACATTCTTTGCCATCTCCTTGATGTCATCGTTAACAACGTCAGTCTCAACGTCTACTAATACACCAATCTTTCCACCCATGTGAATGTATGAAGCAACAAATCCGTTCTCCTCATTAACCTGGGCAAATCTTCTGATTTTTAAATTCTCACCAATAATAGCTATCTGGCTTGCAAGTTCATCTGCCACTGTCTTAGAAGAATCTTTAACCCACTTCTCTGCTAAAAATGCATCAATGTCAGTTGCAGATGTGTTAAGAGCCTGTGCTACAACGTCATCAACATATGCGTTAAAATCTGCATTCTTTGCAACGAAGTCTGTCTCTGAGTTAACCTCAACGATTGCTGCCTTCTTACCATCAACAAGTGTCTTAACAATACCTTCTGCTGCAATTCTTCCAGCCTTCTTAGCTGCTTTAGCCATACCATTCTCTCTTAAGAACTCTACAGCCTTATCCATATCGCCGTCTGTAGCTGCAAGAGCCTTCTTGCAATCCATCATACCAGCGCCAGTCATTTCTCTTAACTCTTTTACCATTCCTGCTGTAACTGCTGCCATTATATATATCCTCCGAATATGTTATACATTATAAATTATACTAAACTTAATTATTATGCTTCCTCAGCAACTTCCTCTGTCTCTACATCAGCTGAAACTGCCTCTTCACCCTGATTAGCCTCTATAACTGCATCTGCCATCTTTGCTACGATTAACTTAACAGCTCTGATAGCATCATCGTTACCTGGAATAACATAATCAAGCTCATCTGGATCACAGTTAGTATCTGCAATACCGATAAGTGTAATGCCAAGTGCATGTGCCTCCTGAACGCAGATTCTCTCTTTCTTAGGATCTACGATAAAGATAGCATCTGGTAACTTCTTCATCTCCTTGATACCGCCAAGGTTCTTCTGAAGCTTCTCTAACTCTTTCTTTAATCCGATAACTTCTTTCTTAGGAAGAACATCAAATGTTCCATCTTCCTGCATTGCTTCGATTTCCTTAAGTCTGTTGATTCTGCTCTGAATTGTCTTGAAGTTAGTAAGCATACCGCCTAACCATCTCTCATTAACATAGAACATACCACAACGCTCAGCCTCAGTAGCAATAGCCTCCTGAGCCTGCTTCTTAGTACCAACAAAAAGAATTGTACCACCATCAGCAACGATGTCAGAGATTGCATTGTAAGCCTCATCAACCTTGCCTACTGACTTCTGAAGGTCAATGATGTAGATACCATTTCTCTCTGTGTAGATGTACTCAGCCATCTTAGGGTTCCATCTTCTTGTCTGGTGACCAAAATGTACACCTGCCTCAAGTAACTGTTTCATAGAAATAACGCTCATTTTAATACCTCCATTGGTTAAATAATCTTTTGCAGCTTTCTTCTCCAACAACCACCGACGCGTTATTCGGCACCAGTTGCCAGATCCACCTGCATGTTTTCTCACACGTTGGCTATTATATCAGCCATTTAAAAATAAATCAAGGAAAAATAAAAATTATTTTCTTGAAATAGTTTTACAAATTACCTCATAGCTGGCTCCCTTATCGATAGAATACACACCTTCCTGTATGATTGAACCATATCCTGTTGCAATAAGGTACTGGATAAAATCACTTTTATCTGTAATAAGACCAGCATCATATAATATATCAGCAGCCTGGGTACCATAATAAACGTCTTTAATTACTATAGTAACACTTCCATTTTCTTCAGGTGCTTTTGTTGGTTCCTGTGTAGTTGGTTCAACAGCCTTGCTGGTAGTCTCTGGTTCTGCTGCTTTTGTAGTCTCAGGCTGAGTCAATGCTTCCGTGGATAGTTCTGTCTGGTTCGTGGTCTCCTCCTGCCTGGTTTCATTCTCCATAGAAGCAGTAGTCTCCTCCTGACCTCTTGTAAAAGCAATAACAGAACCTGTTGAATTCTGTACCTGAGATACATCATTATTCTTATCATCCTGCCCACTTCCAAAATTACGTGACACAGAAAGAATAATAGTTGTCACAATAAGACCTAATCCCAGTCCTCTTAAATAATACTTTAAATTCATATTAATCCTCATTCCAGTTATTTAGAGCTGTTAAACAAATCAACTACCAGTTTAACCTCTCCTATGCCAATATTCAGGAGCTTGGCTATATCCTTATTGCTGACTCCCCGCTTGCTTAATTCTATAATTCTGTCATTGTTTGCCATATCATCTGGAAAATCTGCTGCAATATCCTCCGCCTTTACAGCTGGAGATTTTGAAGCCGTTGATTTTGAAGTTGTCGATTTTGAAGAAGATGATTTTGTAGAAGACTTTGCAGATGCCGGCTTAGCAGCTGTTTCTTTTGCAGATGATGGCTTCGCAGCTGTCTGCTTTTCAGATACAGGCTTCTTCTCTGGAGTTTTTCTTGCTTTAGATACTTTCTTTGCCGTATCATCTGTATTCTCAACAGAAGCTGCCTCAGGAATATTAATCTGCTCTTTAATTCCGGCAGAATCAACTGTTACCTGCACTCTTGCCTTCTCATTGCTTTTTCTTACAAGTTCCATCAGTCTTTCTTTTGCAAGATCCTTGCTTCCTGAAGGAGTACTCTTCTTATAACCATAGGATTTTGTTTCAACTGATTTAACAGGTTCCTTTAATAATTCTTTATCATCAGATAATTCTGCTGAATCAGAAGATAATTTATCAACCTCCAAAGATTTTCTGTTATGCATCTGGATGCTGTCCACTTCTTTTTTTGCAATATTAACATCTTTGACAGTATTCTTTACTTCCTTTGCCTTCTCATTAAGCATGTCATACAAAAAAACTGTCTCATTGTGGTTTCTGTTAATCTCACTCATAATGGTCTCAGCATAATCATTAAGTTCAAGCATCTTTGTGTTTGAAATCTTATCCATCTGAGCTTCAGCCTGTTCAGAAACATTATCAATCTTATCTTTGATAATACTGTCTACCTGTTTTCGAATCTTAATCTTATCCTCTTCAGATAATTCCGCATCTACATGGACAGCCACGCTGCCACTATCTTTTCTATTCCCAACAAAATAACTGGCGATAAATACTGCAATACCGCCAATTAACATAATAATCTCAATTATGTTCATCACAATTCCTCTTCCCGAAATTATATTTTAATATCAAATCCACCGTGATTCAATGACTTGATTTTAACAGTGCCATCTTCTCTCTTTCCGTTACGGTTATTGGAACCACCATTCCCTTGATATTCATTATCACTTTTTTCTCTTGCATCAAATTTTTTATTCTGGTTATCAACATTATCCTTCTGATTTACCTGTTCAGATTTAACCTCTGTGTCTTTCTGGTTGTTGTTGACAATATTGGTCTGTTGCTGTGCAGTTCTTGCAGTTTCCCCCTGCCTGATGTGGGAAACCTCATTTATCTGCTGCATCATCAGCATATCTACAGGTCTTACACTCATAACATCCCATCCCCTTTTTTGATGCCGGGCTCCGTGCTATATTGAACGACACTTAATCTCTGCATGATCCTTAACAAACTGACAGAATGAAAATTTCTCTTTAACAAAATAGTTCTGTTCACCAAATACAAGTTTTACACCAATATATATATTACCTTCAACCTTAACCCTGGCATTAATATCTTCACTCAGCTGTTCTCTAAGCTGTTCAAGTTCCTGCTTCTGTTCAGTAAGCTGCTGTTCAAGAAGAATAATATTCCTCATGGTCTTCTGCTGAAATTCCCTCTTATCGTCAGATAAAGAACCTTCCAGTTCCTGTTTCTTCCTTAATGCTTCCATTACCTGGTTAAGTTTAATCTTATTGGCACCTAGTTCAGAAAGACTCTTCTTAAGTTCATCAACTCTCTTCTTCGCAGTAGGATCAAGTCCAACTCCTACAACAGTATTAGTTCCCATGGCATTGCCAATATTCTTTGCCTGAACAAGAACTACAGACTTAACCTCACCACCTACAATGAGTCCATTTCGTCCTGAAGCAACAATTTTCCCCTTGGCATTAACTTTACTGTGCAGAATAGAATCCGTATCAATATTTCCACCAACTTCAACAAGCTGTGCACTCTCTATAAACTTGGTAACAAGATTTCCCTTTGCCTTAATAACTGCTTTATTCATTCCCTGAACACCTCTGTTCAGCGTAATATTACCACCTGAAATAAGTGTAGCACCTTCTACAATTCCACTTACACTTATATCACCTGCAGCTTTTACTGAAAATCCTGCCAGCACATTACCTTTGATAACAACACTTCCATCATAATCAATGTCACCGGTAGAAGCATCCACATCCACCAGTTCAAGGCAATTAGAAACGAATACCTTATCCCCCTCAAGCTGTACATGACCACTTACCTGTGAAATAAGCTTAGTTCCATCTTCAGACACAGAAAGATTCTTACCATATCTGAAAAGAACTCTCTTAACCTTTCTTGGTAAAACAGATCTTCCTAAAACATCAATTCCTGCATCTCCTCTATCCTCTGGATAAAGAACAGCAACTATATCTCCTGTTTTTACATGGTTTACATTCTCCAGAGTATGAAAATCAACGGTTCCGTCATCATTCATCTTAGGAGTAGGCTTTAAATCCACATTAAAATTATACTCGATTGAACCATCCTTTCCTTCCCTAGGCATTGTTCCCTGGGCAACAAGGTATTTCTCATAGTAATTTCTTTCATCAATAAATTTAGTTATCTGTTCCTCAATAATACCATTAGTTACATTGAGGCTTGCAAGATCACTTTTTATTTCGTCAACGGTCAACTCCGAAGAATCAACAAATCCTGGATAGAAAACAGCCTCAACAGTCATACAGTCACGGCTGATTCTATAATCACCAAATTCACTACATGGAAAAGGTTTTTCTGAGGAAACCTTTACTGATATCTCCTGACTTGCGCCCTTCTTAAATGTATCATTAAGAACAGCCATATCACAGCCCTGGATTCTCTTCTTGTCAATATAGTAAACAGCCTCTCCTACCTCTGCTGCCTTACTTCCGTCCATAGGCGGATAAACATTAACATACAATCCATCTTCCTTGTTTTCAAACTGGAAATATCCTCTTTTACATTTTCTCATAGTATCCCTCTCATCATATAATAATTAACAGCTGTTCATCAGCTAAGTATCCCCATGTAATCACCAAGCTTTAATTTCATCTTATTGAGAGCTTTAGTATGTAGCTGCGATACTCTTGATTCTGACACCTCAAGAACCATACTGATTTCCTTAAGTGTCATCTCCTCATAATAATACAGCACCACAACTTCTCTTTCTTTCTCAGTCAGAGTATCAAGGGCCTCAACAATCATTTTCTTCAGTTCTTCTTTTTCAACGGCTTCTTCAGGATGTTCAAACCTGGCATTGCCTACAGCTTCCATCTTTGCTGTTTCTGTGCCCTCTTCAGTAAATTCATCAAGAGAAACAAGATTAGTCATCTTTGCCTGACCCTGCCAGTTATTTAATTCATCCAGAGAAATCCCAAGCTCTGCAGCTATCTCTTCATCTGTAGCAGCCTTTCCTGTCTCCGCCTCAATCTTAGACATTGCAGCATCAATCTTTTTCTGCTTCTGGCGAAGAGACCTTGGAATCCAGTCCATCTTCCTTATCTGGTCAAGAATTGCACCACGGATTCTCAGACTTGCATAAGTTTCAAATTTAACATTCTTACCATAGTCAAATTTATCAATAGCATCAATCAGTCCAAAAATTCCATATCCAACAAGATCATCATATTCTACATTGTATCCAAGATACATGCTCAATCTTCCTGCTACCAGCTTAACCAGTTGTGCATACTCTAATATCAGCTGATCTCTGTATTCTGAACTGTGAGTTTTTGAATAATTCTGCCACAATCTGTCTCTGCTTGACTCATCCATATGTTAGCCCCCATCTGTTAGTTATTGCACGCCCTCGCTGTCTGAAGTTTCTTCCCCGGAAGTTTCTTCTGCTCCATCCATATTATCGGCGTTTTCTTCGCCTTCCTCTGGATTATCATTATTATGTTTGTTATCATCATCCTTTTCCTGAAAAAACTTATTAAGGATGAATCTTACAAGCAGCCCCACAAAGAAGAACCCCACCATAACAAGAGCCAGAGTCCAAAGAAATGTAACAATTGGAATCCTGTTAATTATCATCAGTACGCTTGTAACAAAGCCAGCTAAAAGCGTAATCAACGCTGGGACATTACGAAATTTCTTCATATCTACGCAACTTTCCTAAAATAAACTAGATTGTTTTAGGCGGTTTACCAACTGCCTTAATAATATAATCTCCAGTTTCAGAGTAAAACTCTACTGTTCTACCATAATTAAGACCGCAGTCCTCTGCCAGCAGTCTTATATTATATTCTTTAAGTTTCTCTTTTGCGGCTGCTGCATTCCTCTCACCAACACGCAAAGTATCATTGGTTGTCTTCATTGCAAACATCTGGGCACCACCGGCAATTTTGGCAACAAGTCTGCTTCTGTTAGCCCCCTGCTCTACCATCTCTTTAATCAATTCGTCTATTCCTGTATCAGCGAACTTAGCAGGATTAGAGTTATTTCTGATTGCAGTGCTGTATGGAAGCATACAGTGTAACAGTCCACTAACTTTAGTTAGTGGATCATATAACGCTACTCCCACACAGGATCCCAAGCCAAGAGTTGTCAGCGAATCAGGATATTTACACACCTTTAAATCAGCCATTCCGACTTTAATCATGTTCCCCATCTTAAGTTACAAACCACCTTTAAATAACAATTACATTCCAAGTGAATTAAGAATTTTATCATAAGATTCCAGCTCAGGTATAAGAAGAAAATACCCTGTTACAAATTCTTCTTCTCCGAACTGAGACTGAATCATTAACATCTTATCACCATACTTACCAAATTCTGCAGCCGGCACACTTAACAATGCTCCAACCATGTCCACTGTAAGGCTTGGCACAGAACATACCATCTTTAATCCGGTTAATCCCGCCAGTGCATTAAGATACAATGTTACCAATCTCATTAAGAGCTGACATATCCATCTCTGAAAAACTGTCTATATTATTATCTTCATTCTCATGGATATCTCTGAACATCAGACTGTTAACAAGATGATGTGCTGATTTCATGTCGAAAATAAACATCATCATACCATTAACTTCACCATCCAGCTGAATAAGAATGCCAACAACCGTATCCTCTTCAGACCCTACAACAGATGCAATCTCATTAAAAGGCAACAAAGCAACATTAGGCACAGACATATCAACTTTAATGTTCAGCATAGTTGATAACGCAGTTGTTGCATTGCCCGCACCAATATTTCCAATCTCCCTTAAGACATCAAACTGCATATCATTAAGTTGATCAAGATCTATCTTAGGCATACAAAACCTCCTACTGTAAATTATTAAGACTCTTCTACAAGAGAAACAATATCAAGAAGAGAAATTAATTCATCGTTACTCTTTCCAATTCCACTTATATAATTAGAAAAAGCATCATCACTAGCTGTTCTTGTTACCTTCTCAATATTATCCTGTACAAGAGTAACAACCTCTTTTACCTGATCAACAACAACACCAATAGTTGAAGAATCAATCTTAATGATAATTATTCTAGTCTTGTCTGTGAACTCATCATCTTCAAGACCAAGTCTTAACCTGATGCTCATAACCGGAATAATTTCACCACGAAGATTAATTACGCCCTTAAAATAAGGCTGTGCCTTAGGCACTCTTGTAATTTTCTGATTGCGAACTATATTGTCAATATACTGGATATCGATTCCATACTGCTCATTGCCAATCCTAACAACTATGTACTGTACTGCCTCTGAGCTATTATCATTATTACTAATTGCTTTAACTTCTTCCATAGATAGTCACCTAATCCTTTCAATCCTTTATTAGCTAAACAAGTGTGTTGGCATCAATAATTAATGCAACAGAACCATCACCTAATATTGTGGCACCGCTTATCATCTTATTGATATTAATATACTTGCCTAATGACTTAATAACGATTTCCATCTGACCAATAAGGCTATCTACTACTAAACCTGCATACTTGTCTCCCTTGCTTACAATGACAACAGTAATATTTTCCTGATTATCCTGCTCTCCCGGAACATCTAAGAGATCTCTTAATCTGATAAGTGGAATTACGCTTCCTCTTATATGGATAACCTCTTTAGCGTGAACATACTTTATCTCACTTACTGGAATATCCTCAATTGTCTGGATAGAGCCAAGTGAAATAGCAAACTTCTCATCACCAAGTTTAACCATTAATGCCTGGATAATGGCAAGAGTGAGTGGAAGCCTGATAATAAATGTACTTCCTTCTCCATATACAGATTTAACCTCAACATCGCCTCCAAGAGCCTCAATCTTAGATTTAACAACATCAAGACCCACGCCACGTCCAGAAACATCTGTAACCTTTTCAGCAGTAGAAAAGCTTGGTCTGAAAAGAAGATTAATAATCTCATCATCTGACATAACAGCAGCCTGTTCTTCTGTTATAGTTCCCTTCTCAATAGCCTTGGCTCTGACCTTTTCTACATCTATACCATTACCATCATCTCTTACCTCAATAACAACGTTATTACCATCCTGGTATGCATCAAGGAAAATAGAACCAACTTCATTCTTTCCTCTTTCACGTCTTATCTCAGCACTTTCAATACCGTGGTCTGCAGAATTTCTAAGAAGATGCATTAATGGATCACCAATCTCATCAATAACTGTTCTGTCCAATTCTGTTTCCTCACCTGACATATACAGTTCCATTGGCTTTCCAAGCTTCTTCGTAAGATCTCTTATCATTCTTGGGAACTTACTTACAACGCTCTCAATTGGCATCATTCTTACCTTCATTACAGACTCATGAAGGTTCGTTGTAACTCTCTCAAGATACTCAATCTGCTCATTGAAGTTCTGGTTAACAGTTACCTCTCCGTCTTCCTCAACTGCACTTGCCGAAACAAGTCCATTCTTTGCAATAATAAGCTCGCTGACAAGATTCATAAGAATATCAAGTTTCTCAATATCAACTCTGACTGTATGTCCAACCGGCTTAGTCTTATTAGCTGCTGCGGCAGGCTGTTTTCCACTCTGTGCAGGCTGAGCCGGCTTGCTCTCCTTCACATCAGGTTGCTGCTCTGGCTGCTGCTTTTCCTGAACATCATTCTCTGTATGAACTTCCTCATGTGTTTCTTCTTCAAATGGAGTTGTAATCTCCTCTCCAATTGCATCCTTAATCTCAGAAACATTCTTAATAATCTTAACAATATCAGCAAAGCTTTCAGAAGAAACAACTACAAGACTAAAGTCAAAATCAAATCTCTCATCCTCAATATCCTGAACAGATGGTTGTGACTTAATGATATCACAGTGTCCCTCAAGGTTCTTGAACACAAGAAATGCTCTTGCAGCCTTAAGTATACAATTCTCATCCACTAAAACCCTTATCTTATAAGCATGGAGCCCCTTCTTCAAAGCCTCATTAACTGCATTCTTTTCAAAATCAGCAAGAGTTAACCCATTATACTGTTCTGTTGATTCAGGAGCTTCTTCCTGTGCAGAAGCCTGCTGTGTGCTATCGGCATCCAGAGCTGATGTTTCACCCTTACTTCCATTAATAAAGTTGTTAAGAGCCTTAATAATCGGCTCATTGTCGTTAGTTCCCTCGTCCTGGTTCTGCTGTATATTAGTAACATACTCTTCAAGGGCATCCAGACACTGGAACAGGCAATCTACCATACTGGCATTAACTTTAATATTGCCATTACGAACTTCTGAAAATACATTCTCCATATCATGAGTAAGATTCTGCATTCTCTTATAACCCATTGTTCCAGCCATTCCCTTTAAAGAATGAGCCGCACGGAAAATCTCATTAATTGTATCGCTGTTCTCCGGCTCCTTCTCAAGAATCATTAACTGATCGCTAAGATTCTGTAAATGTTCATTAGATTCATCAATAAAAATCTCTAGATACTGGCTTACATCCATTTTAAGATACCCCCACGTTCTTTGTAATTATTTCTGCCACCTGGTTAACCGGTACTATCTCATCAACCAGCCCAGTCTGGGCAATAGCTTTTGGCATTCCATAGACAACACATGTTTCTTCATCCTGTGCAATGACATGTATTTTCTTATGACGGGCTGCCAGACCCGATATTCCTTTGGTTCCATCCGCCCCCATACCTGTGAGGACAACGCATGTGATTTCGTCAAAATCACACCTTTCCAAAGACTGATACATTAGATTCGCACAAGGCTTTAATCCTTCAACCGCCGGTTCATCACTTAAAGCAATTCCATAGCCGCCTGGTACTTTAGCAACTCTTAAATGCTTTCCTCCTGGAGCAACATACACTGTTCCCTTAGCAAGAACTTCCCCATCCTTAGCTTCCTTAACATTAATCTCACTAAGTTCATTGAGTCTCTGTGCAAGGGATGCTGTAAATCCTGCCGGCATATGCTGCACTACAACCATAGGAGCATCCAGATTAGCTGGAAGCAGCGGAATGACTTTCTGTAATGTTTTAGGTCCTCCTGTTGAACACGCAAGTGCTACAAGCTTATTCTTTCCGGATTTAACTCCACGGAACTTTCCTGATTCAACCTTGACTGCCGGTTCATCCATCTTCTGTGATTTAATTCTGAAATCAAGAGATACTCTGTTAACAGATGCCTCTCCTGACATTGCAGATGGTCTGGATGATACTGGTGTACCTGGTGATACTGATGAAGATGTTCTTCTTAAAGTCCTGTCAGATGTACGGAATGAACCTGAACCTAATGATGCTGCCATAGGTTCTTTTGCCGATGTTGCTACATCAAGCATCTCCCGTATTCTGTTCTTGAACACTTCCCCCTTGGTTTCCAGATAATTCTCAGGTTTGGTAACAAAATCAAAAGCTCCAAGTTCAAGAGCCCTGATTGTCTCTCTTGCTCCTTCCTTTGCCACCGTGCTGACAATAATAACTGTCTGCTGAATCCTGTTACTCTGAAGCTTTTCAAGAAGTTCAAGACCATTCATCTTCGGCATGTTAATGTCAAGAATAACTGCACTGTACAAATCAGGATTAGAAACAATCAAATCGAATCCCTCAAGCCCATCTTTAGCAATAGCTGCTACCTCATACTCATCATCTGAATTGATTATATCAGAGATCACCCTTCTCATGAGTGCAGAATCATCAATTACAAGTATTTTCTTTCCCATTCTAACCCTCTTTCCTGCTGTTTTGTTTCTTTCTTTGCTGTTCAAATATATATTTTACAATAGAATCCCTAAGAGATGCCGGTATTTCCTTGAACTGAAGCCTGTTATCACAAAAATCCTGCCTTCCTGCCAGTTCTGATGATGAGATAACTTTGGCAAGGACAGACACGTTCTTAATACCAATATTCATCTCAAGAGGAAAATTCATATAAACATAATCCCCACTTTTATATTTGGATTTCGAGAATACTCTTGTGCCGCCACCGCTTATATCAACTATAACCCCCTGTACAACTTGTGCCTCTGGATTATCTTTAACTTCATGTTTCATTGAATAATCAAGAACCTCTGACACACTCAATGTTCTCAATGTAGTTATTATATTACATGGAAGCCTGAAAAACTGTCTTCTTTGAAACTTTTTAGGTTCATCCTTCAGTTCCAGGTTCATCATATAAAGGTTTCCCCGTTTGTATCTTGATGTAATATGGGCATTTGCCTTGTATATTCCTGAACCTGTATAGAAATAACATTCCAGATTACTATTCACTTCCAGTGTAACCAGGTGTCCTTCATGTATAGGAAGAGCTGCAACAATCTGTTCCCCATCCCAATCAAGAACCTGGCTGACATACGTAACCTTTTCCTCATCCTTACTGACATTTCTGTCCTTAATAATATTTATCTCTATTTTGTTACCCACACTAATCAGTTTATCAGCCATACTTTATTTTCCACTCACTTTTTTAAAAATACTGATTTGAAAAAGTTTCTTACTCCAATATTATTATGGGATGAAATCTCTTTATTTTCAAGAATATTTACTATATCTTCATAACATTTTGATGAAACAGAACCAGGATACTTCAATGAAACAGGTTCCTGTGTCATTACCGCCTTGGTAATATTATTGTCAAAAGGAATTGCGCCCAGATACTCAAGTTCTATATTAAGAAATCTGGACGAAACTGCGCTGAGCTTCTCATAGAGATTCTGCCCTTCTTCCTTCTTTCCTACCCTGTTTGCTATTAATTTGACCTTGCACTTTTCCGGACTATAATCCTCATTCATGCTTAAAGCCTTAAGTAATGCGTAGGAATCAGTAATTGAAGCAGGTTCTGGCGTAGTAACCAGAATCGTTTCAGGGCTTGCCACAAGGAATTCCATAACTGACGATGATATTCCAGCCCCTGTATCAATAATAATTACATCCGCCAACTCATCAAGCTCTGAAAGTTTTCCCACTAGACGTTTAATCTGTTCCTTATCCAGATTAACCAGCTTTGCTATTCCAGAACCTCCTGAAATAAAGCCGACCCCTTCAGGTCCTGGAGTGATTATTTCTTTTAATTCCTTTCCTTTAAACATCAAATCGCCAAGGTTATACTTAGGTATAATGCCAAACATAACCTCAATATTGGCCAAGCCAAAGTCTGCATCAAATATAATTACTCTTTTTCCCTGACGCTGGAACTGAAGTGCAATATTAACAGATGTATTAGACTTGCCAACACCACCCTTTCCACTTGTCACAGAGATAACCCGGGCATTCTGAACCATTTTCTGATTCTGCATTTTAATTATGTTTCTAAGATTCTGTGCCTGATCCATTATGAGTTACCTCCCAACAGTTGTTTTGCAATTGACTGTTCGTTGATAAGTTCAATATCGTTAGGAACATTCTGCCCTGATGTTGTGTAGGAAAGAGAGGCCCCTGTAAGCATACGTATATTTAGAATATTACCAAGAGATAATGTCTCGTCCAGCTTGGTAAATATTATTGACCAGTCATCGATATCTTTGTATCTTTCAGTAATATTCACAAGATCCTTATATTTAGTTGTAATGCTTAAAACAAGATATACCTTCACATCAAAATCTTCACTTAATGCTCTTGTTCTTGCAAGCATATCTCCCAATTCATCCATCTGTTCACTGGATTTATGTGATCTTCCTGCTGTATCTACCATAATAAGGTCATAATCCTTATACTCCTTTACAGCCTCCTCAAGCTCGTCAGCAGAATATATTACACTTACAGGGCTGTCAATAATTGATGCATAGGTATTAAGCTGCTCGACAGCCGCAATCCTGTATGTATCTGATGTAATAAATGCAACTCTTGCCTGTTGCTCCAGTTTAAATCTTGAGGCTATCTTTGCAATTGTTGTAGTCTTGCCCACACCTGTAGGACCTACAAAGAATATAACCTTAGGTTTCTCAGCTATATTGATATCATCAGCCTCGCCCAGCTTAAGAATAATTTTCTGATATGCCGCTGCCAGAATACTGTCAATATTAGATTCCTTTTTCAACGAACCTTCAATATCCCCCATAATCATATCAGCATATTTCTCATCCACCTCATTGTCCACAAGCTTCTTGTATATAAGCTTGATGAACTTCATATTGGTATTCTCCCGCTCGGCCACTGCACTTTTCCCATTATTATCTCTGGACAATTCACCTTCTGTACCTGATTTATTAGAATTACGTGCCGTTGTATTCTTTTCAACATTCTGGTTAATCTGGCTCTGCAAAAGATTATGAAGCACATCCAGTTTCTGCTCCAGCATGGCTGAACCAGAACCAGAATCAGACTTCACAGCAATATTTTCATCTGCTACCAGATTAACTCCTGATGAAGTATTAGAGCTTAAGGTTTTAACAGGAGCAGTCTGTATTCCCATCTCAGAAGCGGCAGCCAAAGTGCCCACTGCTGGATTAGTAAATGATGGTTTTCTTTTATTAATTCCATTCTTAAACTCATCCTCCTCAAGCGCTGCTGTTATTTCCACAACATCCTTCTTAAAAAGGCGGAATATCCCCCTCTGTTTTAATTCTTTAACATTCAGTACGACTGCACTATTACCCAGATCTTCCTGTGCCTTCTTTACAGCCTCTTCCTCTGTTGTTCCCTGATATTTCTTAACGATCATTTATGCTGTCACCATCCCTACTGATTGTAATTCAACATTCGATTCAACTTCATTATATGAAATTACGATAATGTCCTTAAAATAATCTGACGCCAGTTTTTTGAAATACAGCCTCACAATTGGAGATGTAATAATAATAGGATTACGCCCCATATCTTCCAGTTTCTTTAACTGTTCTGTAAGACTTCCAATTATCTTCTTAACCCTTTCCGGGTCCAGTGCAAGGTATGAACCCTGCTCTGTATTCTTCACAGCTCCCATTATCTCCTGTTCCACCGCCGGATCAAGTGTAATTACATTAGTAACCTCATTAGGTGAGAAATACTTGCCGGAGATAGCTCTCTTCAAGCTCTGCCTTACATATTCTGTAAGAATATCCGTATCTCTTGTAACCGATGCATGGTCTGCCAGTGTTTCAAATATTGTAACAAGATCCCTGATTGAAATCCCCTCTGAAAGCAGGTTTTGCAATACCTTCTGAATCTCACCAATACTAAGAAGTTTAGGAACAAGTTCATCAACAAGAGCTGAATTATTGTCTTTAATATTGTTAATAAGATTTTGAACATCCTGTCTGGTAAGTAGTTCAGCAATATGCTGCCTGATTACCTCCGTAAGATGAGTAGCAATAATTGAAGGCGGGTCAACTACAGTATAACCAAGAGACTCTGCTCTCTCTCTCTGCCCTTCTGTAATCCAGATTGCAGGCAGATGGAAAGATGGCTCAAATGTAGGAATACCTGTTATCTCCTCCTCAACATATCCAGGATTCATCGCCATATAATGATCAAAAAGTATCTCTCCCTCGCTTACCTGGATTCCCTTAATCTTAATAATATACTGGTTTGGATTAAGCTGAATATTATCCCTTAATCTGATAATTGGTACAACTGCACCAAGTTCCAGGGCAATCTGTCTTCTGATCATGACAACTCTGTCAAGAAGGTCTCCTCCCTGGTTAACATCTGCTAATGGTATAATACCATAACCAAATTCAAGTTCAATAGGATCAACATTGAGCAGACTGACTACATTCTCTGGTTTTCTTATCTCCTGAGCTTCTGTCTCCTCTTTTTCCACCTCTTCCTCTATCTTGGCTTCACCTGCTTTTGCCTTGACCTTCTGGCTTAATATAACAAGTACCAGACCAAAAGGAACAAATATGTATATTGGAAGAGGAGTTAGAATTCCCAGTGCTGCTAATGCAACACCTACCATGAGAAGAACCCTGTCAATTGAGAACAGCTGTCCAACCATCTCATCTCCCAGTTCCCCTTCACTTGATGACTTTGTTACAAGAATACCTGTAGAAAGAGATATAAGAAGTGAAGGAATCTGGCTGCACAATCCATCTCCAATAGTAAGTATAGTATATTTCTGCAGTGCCTCATTAATGGACAGTCCACCATACATCATCCCCATAATAATGCCGCCTACCAGATTAATTCCTGTAATAATAAGTCCGGCAGTAGCATCTCCCTTTACGTACTTAGTAGCACCATCCATTGAACCAAAGAAGCTGTTCTCCTGCTGGAGCTTTTTTCTTCTCTCAGCAGCCTCCTTGTCTGTAATTGCCCCTGTATTCAAATCCGAATCAATAGCCATCTGCTTTCCTGCCATGGCATCAAGTGTAAATCTGGCAGTTACTTCAGCGACACGTTCAGAACCTTTATTGATAACAACAAACTGAACTATAATAAGTATAATAAAAATAATAATACCAATTACAAGATTACCACCGCCAACAAACTCACCGAAAGTTTCGACGACCTTACCTGCATCACCATTAGTAAGAATCAGCTTAGTTGAAGATACATTAAGCGAAATCCTGAACAATGTGGTAAAAAGCAAAATTGTCGGAAATGAAGCCATGTCAAGAACTTCCTTGGCATACAGTGCATTAAAAAGAATAATAAATGCAACCGCAATATTAAATGCAAGTAATACATCAAGCAGTCCTGATGGGATTGAAATAATGAAGAATAAAATTGCGCACATAATATAAATGCCAATAAACAAATCATTCTTCTTGATTCTCATTATTCCAATCTCCTTTCCTGGAATCGAACTTCAGTCCCATTTATTGAGGCTCAAAAGTATACTGTCCATTGTATTATACATCATTTTATTCTAACAAAAATCGACATTTTATTCAACAGGATTAATTCTGGTAAGAAGGTTTTAATACAGCAGCCAGTATCTCAGCCACTGCCTGATATAGTTCCGGCGGAATCTCCATTCCTATATCCACATTATGGTAAATGATTCTGGCAAGGGGCTTATTCTCAACAATCTCAATATTATTTTCCTTAGCCACTTCCTTAATCTTATATGCAAGATAATCAGCACCCTTTGCAATAACAACAGGGGCCATACCGCTGTTAGGTTCATATTTTAATGCAACAGCAAAATGTGTAGGGTTGGTAATGACAACATCTGCCTCAGGCAGCTGCTGCATCATTCTTCTTCTTGAAATCTCCTGCATTCTCCTTCGAATCTGTCCCTTTACCTGTGGATCACCTTCTGCATTCTTGAACTCATCCTTAATTTCCTGTTTTGTCATCATTGTATCCTGTTTAAACTTATGCCTCTGATAGAAAAGGTCTATAAATCCAATCACAAGAAATACTGCGCTAATTTTAATCCCCAGGTTTACAACAATTTCTCCGATTGCACCAATAGCCTGATACAGTGTGATATTGTAAAAAGTAAGAAGAAGATTCACTTTATCCTTTATCTCTGTATATACAATTATTCCAATAACAATTATCATTGCTATGGATTTTAACAGTTCAAACAGCTGTCTTGCAGAAAAAATTCTCTTAAACCCATTAACAGGACTGAGTTTACTGAACTTAGGCTTCATAGGCTCAGCTGTAACCATCCATCTCTGCTGAAGCATATTTCCTAACACGGCAATTATGACAGCGACAATAAGTACTGGAAAAACAGCGGTTATTATATTCATAAATGCATTCTGCAAAGATGATGCTGCCAGTCCTACCGGGTACCCCATACTGCTGCTGCCTGCATGAACCTCGAACTGGGAATAGAATTCCTTAAAGCCATCCATCAATTTCTGTCCAAGACTGCTCACGTAAACTTTAACAATAATAAATAATGCCATCAGGGTTGCCGCCATTATCAGTTCTTTACTTTTAGCAACTTGTCCCTGCTTTCTTGTCTCATCAAGTTTTTTATTAGTTGCAGGCTCAGTCTTTTCTCCTCCCGGACCATCTTTGGCAAAGAACTGAAGATTATAAGGCAGCAACAATTTATAGTTTTCTGTAATCATGGACTCATACCTCTTACAAGAGCCGCC
>SAMEA3663175__coassemble_169_pt1 | contig 18032 bp, 16 predicted proteins | sample SAMEA3663175__metabat2_high_PE_014 | metagenome-assembled genome bin SAMEA3663175 (sample SAMEA3663175) | pig gut metagenome | biome: pig gut; feature: pig-associated habitat; material: faeces | place: Denmark | collected 2012 | reverse complement strand
AAGGGAAGCGCTCCAGCTACTAATAAGAATTCCAGGGATTCTGCCAGAATGAGATTTCTGGATAAATAGAATATTGGGCTACAGAGCGGATTTTATACTTATTTTATCTGGTTAAAGAGTTTGTACAAGATTATATATTAAGATTATATATAAGGTTTGTATAACATTTATATAAGATTTATATAAGATTTTTAATTTTAGGTGTTAAGTTATCAGCTGGTTTAACCGATACATTTTACAAGAAGATTAAAGAATGGAGGCGGTTAACATGCGTATAGATGCGTATAATGCTATAAGTCAGCTTTACCAGACTAAAAGTGTATCTTCTGTTAAGAAAGCGTCAGGCACACAGTCATTTAGTGACAGACTTGAGTTCTCATCTACAGCAAAGAGCTATCAGACAGCAAGAACTGCTGTAGCTGAAGCACCAGATGTCCGTATGGATAAGATTGCTCAGATTAAGGCTCAGATGTCAGCTGGTACTTATAATATCAGTTCAGAGGCTGTGGCAGATAAGATTCTTGAGAATGCAGAGACATTAACATTTTAAGCGGGGTTTTGTAGATGGCGAGTTTAATTGACACATTGATTGATGTACTTGATAAAGAAAATACTCAGTATGAGCGTTTGTTGGACTTGTCTAATACTAAAACCGCCGCTATTGTTAATGGCGATGTGGATAAGCTGCAGGAGATTCTTGGGCAGGAACAGCAGAGTATTGACATTATTAACAGATTAGATGCTAAACGGGAAGAGAATGTTAAGGATATATGTAATGTCCTTAATCTGCCTGAAAAGGGCATAAGAATTGAAGATATCGTTCAGATGCTGTCAAAGCAGCCAAAGGAGCAGTCTGTTTTGGAAGAAGTCCATCTTAAGCTTAAGAGGACGCTTGATCAGCTGATGAGGGTTAATGATAATAATAAGGCATTGCTCCAGGAATCTATGGATATGATTGAATTTGAGATTAATCTGGCTAAGAATGCAATGGTGGCTCCACAGACTGGGAATTACAGTAAGGGGGCTTATGAGCAGAGCAACTATGATTCCATAGGTGGGTTTGATGCCAAGCAGTGAGAAATCCAAGTGTTGCGGCGCGTATGTTACGCGCCGTTTTTTCATGCCTTGCCATGGCTTGGGCTGCACGCTTAAATAAAAAGGTCACGACGAAGAGAATCTAAGCGTTGTGACGTATATGTCTTACACTCGCTTATTTCAACAACTGCCCGACAACTCGCCCCTGGTCGGGGCTCAGACATTCGTGCAGTTGTTGGCGAAGTGTAATCCATACACGCCCCAGCGCTAAGATTTCTTCTAATGTGACCTTTTTATTTAAGTGTGCAGCCCAAGCCGTGGCAAAGCATGAAAAAAGTGCTGTAAACATACTCGCCGCAACACCAGGATTTCTGGGCAGAATGATGGAGATATTTTCTTATATACGGACATAGCCGGTGGACGGGCCCGCACCGACCTTTGCGATATATCCACTCTTAACCAAATCCGTCAAAGTTCTTTCTACGGTAACTTTGCTTATATCAGGGCAAAGTTCCATGATTTCCTTCTTGGTAATCTTTCCGACTTTATTATCAATCATTGCCTTAATTCTATCAGGCTTAGAGATTCTGCGGTGTTTCAGATATAAATGCCTTCAATTCTGTTGGACGCACCGGTACTCTGAATAAGAGCAACCTCTAAAAAAGTTTTCAGCTCATCAATATTAGCTTCAAGAAACAGTTCCTGCTTGCCTTTGTGTTCGTGTATGCTTCCAATCATCTGAACAATCTCAGATGTCAGGAGTTTTTCAGGTGCTTTATTATAATCGAAATCTCTCATAGGAATCTCTTTCATTTCGGATTTATCTCCGTCATTTTTAGCATCTAATGATGGAGATTTCAATAGGTATGATGTAGATAGAATCTCCCATAAGGTAACTGGCTGACAGTGCAAAGCACCAGGTGCCCATAGTAGAAAATCAGAATATTTTAGAAGAAATCTTAGTGCTGCGGCGTGTATGGATTATGCCTCGCTAGCAACTGCTTATGCTAAACAGCATAGTACCTGCACGCGTAAATAGAAAAAAGTCACATTAGAAGAAATCTTAGCGCTGCAACGTGTATGGATTACGCTTCGCCAGCAACGGGGCAACTGTTTGAAGCCCGAAGGGCTGAGTTTTGACACGTTGCTGAAATAAGCGAGTGTAATTCATATGCGTTGCAACGCTTAGATTATCTTCGTAGTGACTTTTTTCTATTTACGTGTGCAGGTACTATGCGTCCTTTAGCACTGAAATCTGACACGGGTTAAATTACTTTCCGTAGTGTGTTTGGTTGTATTCACTTACTCTCTTCTGGATTCTATCAACTGGGTTAAGAAGACTGCTGATAGAAGAGTCATGGTTAAGTGTATCAATAAGAAGAGCCATGTATTTGCTCATATCAACATTAATGTACCAAGGCTTAGACAGAAGCTCCTCTGGCTGGTAAATAAGGTTGGTTGTAAGAATCTTATCAATAACGCCATTCTCATAGGCTTCATCAAACTTCTTAAATCCGTTGGTAAAGAGACCGAAGGTAGTGGCACAGAATACTCTGCTGGCACCACGTTTCTTAAGTTCTGAAGCAACATCAATCATGCTTTCGCCTGAAGAAATCATATCATCAATAATGATAACATCCTTGCCTTCTACATTGGTACCAAGGAATTCGTGGGCAACAATTGGATTACGTCCGTTGATTATCTTAGTATAATCACGTCTCTTATAGAACATACCCATATCAAGACCAAGTACGTTGGCAAAGTATACAGCACGTCCCATACCACCTTCATCAGGGCTGATTACCATCATGTGCTGGCTGTCGATGTGAAGGTCATCCACACCGAGAAGAAGATATTTGATGAACTGGTAGGTACATGATACAGACTCAAATCCCTTAAGAGGAATTGCATTATGAACTCGTGGGTCATGGGCATCAAATGTGATAATGTTCTCAACACCCATATCAGTCAGCTCCTGAAGCATTAATGCACAGTCCAGGGATTCTCTTCCTGAACGCTTGTGCTGTCTGCTTTCATAGAGGAATGGCATGATTACGTTGATTCTTCTTGCCTTTCCACCGGCAGCAGAGATTACACGCTTAAGGTCAGCATAATGGTCATCTGGAGACATGCGGTTCTTAAATCCACAGAGAGAGTACTCAATGCTGTAGTTGCACACATCTACCATGATATATAAATCACAGCCACGGATAGAGTCATTTAACACACCCTTGCCTTCTCCTGAACCGAATCTAGGAGTTTTGGCATCAAGAATATAGCTGTCTCTCTTGTATCCTGCAAATGACAGGGCAGAAGCGTTATCGTGTTCTCTCTGCTCCCTCCATGCTGCAAGGTATTTATCAACCTTTTCGCCCATCTTGGCGCAGCTTGATAATGGAATAATTCCCAGTGTACCATAAGGAATTGTTGCGGTATGTCTTTCATCGCGTGGCATAATATAGTCCTCCATAAATGTAATATAAAGTAGATTAAGTGGTGGCGGGGATATAAACCAGTATATGGCTTGGTATGTAAGTTATACTTAAGCAGGAAATATACTGATAGATAATAGCGCCGGTCCACTGTGATAAAATATAATAAAACCCTGTAGAAGTCAATAACTTTAAGGGTTTAATTACCAAATTTTTCTGGCTGAATTATTAATCTGTGGAAAGTTTTATTAAACTAATAAATACAGCTCTGCTTATAATCATTATCTGGTGGCCTTAAGAATGCGGATGTCATCACCAAAAAGCCGTATACATTTGTAGGCACTTGTGATTCTTGAAAATACTCTGTCGGAGTACGTATCCTGTAGTTCTTTAAGAGAAAGGTTAGTGGATATTATAACACTCTTTTTTCTTAGCAGCCTTTCATTAATAATGTAGAAAAGCTTGGAAGCTGTATAGGAATTGCCCATCTCAGTGCCAAGGTCATCAATTATAAGAAGATCACACTCTGTAAGGTATTCTGTGTCAAATTCATCAGAAGTATCAGATTTTCCATAATCTTTGTTAAAATCTTTCTGTGAAAGCTTATCAAAAAGTTCAACAGCTGTAAGATATATGACACTATGTGTTGAATTAAGCAGTTCCCTGGCAATACAGTTAGTAAGAAATGTTTTTCCTGCTCCTGTAGTTCCATATAACAAGATGTTGGAAAATTCCTCATCGAACTTTACAGTGAATTCTTTAGCCATGGCTACAGCCTGTTTTGCATTCTGCAAAGGTGTAAGTCCGTTGGCAGAATTAGGTGAATCATCAGCATACCATTCATATGAAAATGTATCAAAGTTCTCGCTTTCAGTAATATTCTTTAAGTTAGAATCCTGATATACAAGATCAATGGCTTTCTTCTTAAAACAGCTGCAACGCTCCTGACCAATGTATCCTGAATCCTTACAGAGAGGGCAGGTGTACACAGGCGAAAGATAATCAGCAGGTTTACCGATTCTTGTAAGACACTGGGTTTTCCTGTTGTTTAATTCAGAAAGCTTACTCTGTAAATCACCAGATTTATTAAGTGGACTGTCATTACCATGACTGGCATCCTGAAGAGAGGAAGCTGTGTTGGAGCCAAGAATTCTTTCCCTGGCTGCATCCATGGAAATATTGATAATTTCCTGCTCAATTTCAGAGTACTCAGGGGCAAGACGATATACTTCTTCATAGCGCTCATTAAGGATATGTTGGTTGGCAGTGCGTATGTTATCGTATTCCCTCATAAGTATGTCATATTGTTTGTTGGTAAGAGCCATATTAATCCTCATTTCTTAAGCGTTATATTACATGATGTTATGTGTTATGTGTTATGTGTTATGATGTTATGCGTTATGTGTTATGTTTCGTGTTATGTTTCGTGTTATGTTTCATGTTATGTGTCTTGCTTTTTAATATTATATATTAACCGTTCTTGCTGAGAAGGGCTTTTTCCAGACTATCCATATCATAGTTATGCTGCTGGAAGTTGTTAAATCTGTTAGTAGCAACGGAACTATTATTTCTCTGGCTTGTTTTGCTGTCCTTAAGGCTGCGCTTCTCCTGCTGGCTTTGTTCAAATTCGGCATCTAACGCTTTAATGTCGTCAGGAGTTTTCACATCAGCCTTTTTCCATCTGGTAAGAATGGAGTCGGCATATTCAAAGCTTGGCTGGTGCGTTGCCTTAATTGTTCTGTTGCATGCCTCAAGGATAATGTCTGTACTTAAGTGGTATTCATCAGACCATTTGTTGATATAATCAAGCTCAATCTTTCCTGGTGCCCTGTTAGTAATACCAAATGCTTCAAGAACGGAATATGTAGCTTCATTATAATTCATGCTGTAGGCTTTGGCTTCTTTAACTGTAGTGATTCCGTTCTCTGCCCAGTTTAACGCTACTTTCTCTATGTATCTGAAACTTGTATGTCCGTTGGTTGCACAGTATTCGATAAGATATTCAATAAGGTCAGCACTAAAATGAAGCGTATCATAGAAATATGCAAGAGTAGATATATCTGTTGTGCTTAGTTTGCCGCCTAAAACTGTGCGGATACAGTACAGCATCATGGAGAAATCTTCTGAGGAATTCTCCAGGGCAGTAATCTGACGTGGAGTATAAGCTGTTCCTGCATCAACATGGATTGGTGTAAATCTTTTGTTGGCAGCAGCGGCAAAATCTACAGTATTACTGCGTCCAGACAGACTGACGTTCTTGGATAAAAGGCTGTCATCAAAGCCTGACTGTTCCTCTGAATGTGGGAGCTGGTCGTCATAATCTGCAAGGTCAGACATATCCCGGAATGTAATATCTGTTATCTCCTTGCCGGAAGGGTCAAAGGAGAGCTGGATAACATTCTGCTTGTCCCAGTATCTAAGCGCTCTGCATACATCTGCTTCTGTCTGGTTGAAGAAATCAGCCAGGGCAGACACGGATATAGTGGTCTGCTGGTCTGTGACACAGCGCAGAAGATACAGATATATCTTCACAAATTCTCCGTTGGCAGAAGCCATATATTTATCAATAAAAATATTGGATACGATTGTATTCTGGCAGTCGTATTCCGTGTGCAAAGTAAGCCTGTTCATAAAAACCCCTCATTTCGTGTAATACATGCTAAGATGATGTAATTATATCACAGGGCAGAAAAAGTTCAACTGCACCCCAGATAGGACAAGGGGTTTGGGGATTTTGTGGAAAATGTGGATAACATTTTTGACATAATAAAAAGCCTTATAATTATGGCATTTATGAAAATAAAGTTATCTACAAAAAATCCACATAAAAATTCTTACAGTTTAAGAATTCTATGTGGATAATGTTGATAAGTCTTAAAAAATGTCATGGGATAGATTAAAAAATTCAAAGTCAGCCTTTGACAAGGGCTTCGCCAATCTTATATACGTCACCGGCACCCATAGTTATCAACAAATCACCGTTGACACAATTTTTTTGTAAAAATTTTTCAATCTCCTTGAATGAAGGAAAATAATAACATTCCTTTCCTAACTGCATAATCTCTTTTGCCAGGTCTTTAGAACTTATGCCAAGGGTGTCTTTCTCCCTGGCGGCATATATATCTGCAAGAACAACAATATCAGCTTTGCACAGTGCCTGGGCAAACTCCTTCATCAGTGCTTTGGTTCTTGAATAAGTGTGAGGCTGGAATACACACCACACACGGTTGTGCTCAAAATGTCTTGTGGATTCAAGAGTAGCAGATATCTCATCAGGATGGTGGGCATAGTCATCAACTACGGTTATTCCCTTAAATGAGCCTTTCTTCTGGAAACGTCTGTCTGTTCCTGTAAACTTGTTAAGTCCTGCAATAATGGTATCTGTGGAAATACCAAGTTTTCTTGCAACAGCTATGGCGGCAAGGGAATTATACACGTTATGGATTCCAGGAACAGAAAGATTTACAACGGCTCCATTGCTCTCTGAATCTGTAAATGATGAATTAAATGAAGCTTCATTATTAACAACCAGTTTGTATGAACAGCAGCCTGAATCATCAAATGTTATATCAGCGGGACTGTACATGCTGGTTTCACTACTGCTTCCCACGGTGATAGCTTCGCAGCTGCTTTCGCTGAAGAAATATGTGTAATCATCAATATCGGTGTTGATAATCAGTGTTCCATCCTCTGGAAGTCTCTCTGTAAACAGTTTGAAAGAATTACGGATATCGTCAATATCCTTAAAGAAGTCCAGATGGTCAGCCTTCACGTTAAGTATTACATCCATGGTAGGATTGAAGGAAAGAAAGCTGTTGGTGTATTCACATGCTTCTGTGACAAATATATCTGATTTGCCTACACGGACATTGCCTCCGATACTGTGAAGAATTCCGCCGACTGATATGGTGGGATCACACTCTCCCTCAAGAAGAATCTGGGTAATCATTGAGGTTGTTGTTGTCTTGCCATGGGTTCCGGCAACATTAACAGCAACTCTGTAGTTATTCATAAGCTGTCCAAGGAGCTGGGCTCTTGTAAGGAGAGGAATATTCCTCTTCTTTGCCTCTGCAAGCTCAGGATTGCTCTCAGAGATGGCAGCTGTGTATACAACAACATCTATATCATCTGTGATATTATCTGCTGTCTGTGAATATGCAATAACAGCTCCTTCACTCGTAAGTTCATCTGTAAGAGATGATGGGTTATTATCTGAACCAGTAACTGTAAATTTTCTCCCCAGAAGAATATGGGCAAGACCGCTCATGCTTATGCCGCCTATTCCTATAAAATGTACATGGACTGGATTGTTAAAATCAATGTTATACATTTATATATACCTGTCTTTCTGATTTGACTTACTTTTTTCTATTATAAACAACTATGTGGAAAATTCAAATATATTTAATAATTATATTCACTAAAAAATATAAAAAGCACCATATATTGTTTGATATAGTTTGATAATTAATAGATTTGGTATTAATTGTGTCAAAATTGACCGGTATACAGGATAAATTGTTGTAAAAAAGACAAAAAAATCTTGAAAAAATTAAAAATTCTTTTTACTTAATTAAGTGAATATGTTATAATTAAGACAGTAAAGTTGTCAGGTAAAATTAACATCAGAGGTGATAGCATGATTAAAAAAGAAATGATTGCCATGTTATTGGCAGGTGGGCAGGGCAGCAGATTAGGCGTTCTTACTTCTAAGGTTGCCAAGCCGGCGGTAGCATTCGGTGGCAAATACCGTATTATCGATTTTCCACTGAGTAACTGTATCAATTCAGGTATTGATACTGTGGGTGTACTTACACAGTACCAGCCATTAAGACTTAACTCCCACATCGGAATTGGTATCCCATGGGATCTCGACCGTAATGTTGGTGGAGTTACAGTTCTTCCACCATATGAGAAGAGTACAAGCAGTGAGTGGTACACAGGAACAGCTAATGCCATCTATCAGAATCTTGAGTATATGGAACAGTACAATCCGGAATATGTCCTTATTCTTTCCGGTGACCATATATATAAGATGGATTACAAGATAATGCTGGATTACCACAAAGCTAACAATGCGGATATTACTATAGCCGCTATGCCTGTTCCTATTGAGGAGGCAAGCAGATTTGGTATTGTTGTTACAGACAGTGACAACAGAATTACAGAATTTGAGGAGAAACCAGCTAATCCTAAGAGCAACCTTGCTTCTATGGGTATTTACATATTCAGTTGGAAAGTGCTTAAGGATGCGTTAATTAAGCTTAAGGACCAGAACGGATGTGACTTTGGTAAGCATGTTATTCCGTACTGCTTTGAGAATAACAAGAGAATTTTCGCATACGAATATAATGGATACTGGAAGGATGTTGGTACATTAAGTTCATACTGGGAAGCTAATATGGAATTGGTTGATATTATTCCTGTATTTAACCTGTATGAAGAGTTCTGGAAGATATATACTAAGACAGATGCCATACCTCCACAGTATGTTTCATCTGAAGGGTTCATTGAAAAGAGTATTATTGGCGATGGTGCAGAGATATACGGAAAGATATTTAATTCAGTAATTGGTTCAGGTGTTGTAATTGAAGAGGGGGCTGAGGTCAGGGATTCGATTATTATGCAGGATACCGTTATTGGTAAGAATTCAAAAGTGTACAAGTCTATTATTGCTGAAGAAGTTACTATCGGAGACAATGTTGAATTGGGAATTGGAGAGGAAGCAGAGAATGTTCTTAATCCTAAGATTTACAATTCAGGGCTTGTTACTATTGGTGAGTGTTCTGTTATTCCGGACAATGTTAAGATTGGAAAGAATACAGCAATTTCCGGCGTGACTACACTGGAGGATTATAAGGATGGCGCCCTTGCTAGCGGCGGCGTAATAATTAAGGCAGGTGACAACGAATGAAAGCAATAGGAATTATTTTAGCCGGCGGAAACAATAAGTTAATGAAGGAACTGACTAACACTCGTGCCACTGCAGCGATGCCGGTAGCAGGAAGCTACAGAAGTATAGATTTTACTCTTAGCAACATGGCAAATTCGAGAATCCAGAAAGTTGCTGTTATTACCCAGTATAACGCCAGATCTCTTAATGAGCATTTGAGTTCTTCAAAGTGGTGGGATTTTGGACGTAAGCAGGGAGGATTATTTGTATTCACACCAACTATAACAGCAGACAGCAGTTACTGGTACAGAGGTACAGCAGATTCAATTTACCAGAATATACAGTTCCTTAAGAAGAGCCATGAACCATACGTTGTTATTGCTTCCGGAGATGCCGTGTATAAGCTTGATTACGACAAGGTGCTTCAGTATCATATTGAGAAGAAGGCTGATATTACCATGGTTGTAAAGAAGCTGGAAGACCGCTCAGATATTAACAGATTTGGTGTTGTTTCAATGACAGAAGAGGGTAGAATTACTGAGATTGAGGAGAAGCCTCTTGAAACTAATCTGTCAACAGTTAACACCGGTATATATGTTATCAGAAGAAGACTTCTTATTGAACTTATTGAGAAGGCAGCTGAAGAAGACCGTCATGATTTTGTCAGCGACATTCTTATCAGATATAAGAATGTTAAGAGAATATTTGGGTATAAGCTTGAATCATACTGGAGCAATATTTCAACAGTTGATTCATATTATAAGACTAACATGGATTTCCTCAACAGAGATGTAAGAAAGTATTTCTTTAAAGATTATCCTGAGGTATATACAAAGGTGGATGACCTTCCTCCTGCTAAGTATAATCGTGGGGCTAATGTAAGAAACAGTCTTATATCCAGTGGATGTATTGTCAATGGAACTGTTGAGAATTCAGTTATGTTCAAGAAGATATATATAGGTAATAATACTGTGATAAAGAACTGTATCATACTTAATAATGCTTATATTGGGGATAATTCATATATTGAGAACTGCATCATAGAGGAAGGAAGCACGATTAAGGCTAACAGCAGATTTGTGGGTGAAGGAAGTCCTAAGATTTTAATGGAGGACGATCCAGTTTATTACTAATTATACAATTGCAACAGCAATTAGAAGGGGTGCGTATGAATATTACAGACGTTAGGGTTAGAAAGATTACAAAGGAAGGCAAGATGAAGGCTGTTGTTTCAGTTACTCTTGATAATGAATTTGTTATTCATGATATCAAGGTAATTGAGGGCGACAAGGGAATGTTCATTGCTATGCCAAGCAGAAGGTCAGCAGATGGGGAGTTCCGCGATATTGCCCATCCTATCAATACGGCAACGAGAGATCATCTTCAGGCGGTAGTTCTTGAGGCTTATGAGAAGGCAGAGGATGAGCCAGAGGAGTAATTTTTAAAATGCTGCATTGAAATATAACCATAATATGAAGTATTATTAAGAGGAGTTTGGCAACAGGCTCCTCTTTTTGTAGCAAAAGCTATATAAAGTAATATGGAGCGGATGGGAGAAAAAATATGTATATAATAGCAGGACTGGGAAATCCCGGAAAAGAATATGAAGAAACAAGGCATAATGCCGGATTTAAGGTTATAGACAGATTATCAGATAAGTATAATATTGATGTGACTGAAGGAAAGTTTAAGGGACTTATTGGTAAGGGGGTTATTGATGGCAACAAGGTCATTCTTGTGAAACCCCTTACTTATATGAATAATTCAGGGGAGTGCATAAGGGCTGTTATGGATTATTATAAAGCTGGAACAGAGGACCTGATTGTTATATACGATGATATCAGTCTTGCACCAGGGAAGCTGAGACTGCGTCCTAAAGGAAGTGCAGGAGGACATAATGGTATTAAGAGTATTATTGCCCATCTGGGAACAGAGGAGTTTAACAGAATTAAATTCGGTGTAGGGGATAAACCTAAAGGCTGGGACCTTGTGGACTGGGTATTAGGCAGGTTTAATGCAGAAGACAAGGAAATTCTTGAACAGGGAAGAGACAGGGCCTGTGAGGCGGTTGCATGTATTATGAATGAGGGGATTGAATCCGGTATGAACAAGTATAACGGATAGAAAGTGAGAATATTTTGAAGGCATTATATTCACCTGTTATGGATATGGCAGGTATGGAACAGATTAAGAGAGATTTTGAAAAGCCTGGGAATGTGGTAATGGCAAGTGGGTGCGTTGACACCCAGAAAGTCCACTTTGCCCAGGCTGTAGGGTGTGACTACAGATTCAGGGTGATAATTACCTATGATGAGGCAAGGATGGCTGAGATGCAGGAGGATTCCAGATTTTTTGATGAGTCAGCCATTGCTTATCCAGCCAAGGATTTCATATTCTATAATGCAGATGTTCACGGCAGTCAGATTGTTGGCGAGAGATTAAGGTGTATTAAGAAAATAATTGATGCTGACCAGCTGACGGTAGTTACAACTATTGACGGCTGTGTTGACATGCTTGTAGGAATTGACAGATACATTAACGCCCAATTTGAACTTAGGAAAGGCGACATAGTTGACGTAGAGGACATAAGCAGCAGACTTGTAAATTATGGCTATGAGAGGATGCCTATGGTAGAACATCAGGGGCAGTTTGCTGTAAGAGGCGGAATAATAGATATATTTTCACATGTGGATGAATCACCGGTGCGTATTGAATTGTGGGATGATGAAATAGACTCAATACGCTTTTTTGACGTGGAAAGCCAGCGCTCTGTGGAAAAATGTGACAGCTACACCGTATTTCCTGCAACAGAATCCATATTTACAGAAGAAGAGATTGAAAATGGATTGGAAAGGCTTAAGAAAGAGACAGAAAGCCAGCTTGACAAGTTCGGATTCAATGACAAAAGAAAGACCAGGGAGCAGATTGAGGGGGCTAACCATATAAGAAAGCTGTATGGTGACTTGGAAAGGCTTAAAGATTATGGAAGATTCATTAATTCATTTGTGGACAAATGTGTAGGATTGGTTGATTATTTTCCTCTGGATGAGACTTTATATGTTATTGATGAGCCTGGAAGAATAATGGAGAGGATGAATCTTATATCCTATGAATACCAGGAGAGCATGAAAAACAGACTGGCAGCAGGCTATGCACTGCCAAGCCAGGCTGGACTTATGCGCACTATCCAGGAGGTATATTCAAGGATTGCCAGGGGGAGAGTCCTTCTGTTATCTACACTTGAATATAAGCCGGTGCATTTCAATGTGAAGGATTATATAAACATAGGTGCCAGAGGCATAAGCACATAGAATAACAGCTTTAATTATCTGGCGGACGACCTCAAAAAATACAAGAGAAACAAATACAGTGCAGTGCTTGTGTGTAATTCAAGAACCCGTGCATCAAGAATTGTTTCAGATCTGACAGAGGAAGGGGTATCAGCTTATTACAGCGAGAATCTTAATGAACCTGTCAAGCCGGGAACATGTCTTGTGACCTATGGCAATATCCACAGGGGATTTGAGTATCCGCTGGTTCAGTTTATCCTTATTACTGAAAATGATATATTTACCAGAAGAAACAAAAGAAAGCAGAAGAAGCAGTTTGACGGGAAGGGCATAGCAAGCTTTAATGACCTGAATATAGGAGACTATGTAGTTCACGAAACTCATGGACTGGGAATATATAAGGGTATTGAGAAGATTAAGGTTGATGGAATTGAGAAGGATTATGTAAAAATCCAGTATGAAGACAACAGTAACCTGTATGTTCTTGCAACCCAGCTGGACAGACTTCAGAAGTATGCCGGAGCAGACACAGAGAAGAAGCCGAAGCTCAACAAGCTGGGCGGACAGGAGTGGAACAAAACAAAAGCCAAGGTTCATGGCGCTGTTGAAGAAGTGGCAAAGGACCTGGTGGAGTTGTATGCGGCAAGGCAAAGAGAGACTGGATACCAGTATGGGGCGGACACTGTATGGCAGAAGGAATTTGAGGAAATGTTTCCATATGAGGAGACAGAAGACCAGATTAACGCAATACAGGATACGAAAAGGGACATGGAAAGTCCTAAGATTATGGACAGACTTATATGCGGTGATGTAGGCTATGGAAAGACTGAGGTGGCAATTCGTGCAGCATTTAAGGCTGTGCAGGAGGGAAAGCAGGTTGCATATCTGGTTCCTACAACAATTCTTGCACAACAGCATTTTAATACATTTGAGCAGAGAATGAAGGGATTTCCAATTAAGGTTGCCCAGCTGTCGAGTTTCAGAACCAGCAAGGAGATTAAGGAGACTCTGTCCGACCTTAAGAAGGGATTTGTTGACATAGTTATCGGAACCCACAGACTGTTATCAAAGGATGTGGTATTCAAGGATCTGGGACTTCTTATTATTGACGAGGAGCAGAGATTCGGAGTGACTCACAAGGAAAAGATTAAGAAGTTAAGAAATAATATTGATGTTCTGACTCTTAGTGCAACGCCTATTCCCAGAACCCTTCATATGAGCCTTGTGGGAATCAGGGATATGAGTGTATTAGAGGAGCCGCCTGTGGACAGAGTACCAATACAGACATTTGTGACAGAACACAATGATGAGATGATTCGTGAGGCTATAAACAGGGAACTGGCAAGAGGCGGACAGGTCTATTATGTATACAACAGGGTCAGAAGTATTGACGAGGCTGCCGCCCATATTCAGGAGCTTGTTCCTGATGCTAATGTTGCTTTCGCCCACGGACAGATGGATAAGAGGATGCTGGAGAATATCATGGTTGATTTTGTCAATGGTGATATTGACGTGCTTATATCAACTACTATTATTGAGACAGGCATGGATATATCTAATGTTAATACCATGATTATTGAAGATGCTGATAAATTCGGACTGTCACAGCTGTACCAGTTAAGGGGGCGTGTTGGAAGAAGCAACAGGACAGCCTATGCATTCTTACTGTACAGAAGAGACAGGATGCTTACTGAGGTGGCTGAAAAGAGGCTTAGCGCTATCCGGGAATTCTCTGATTTCGGTTCCGGGTTTAAGATTGCCATGAAGGATCTGGAAATCCGTGGAGCCGGAAATGTGCTGGGGAAGAGCCAGCATGGACATATGGCAGCTGTAGGATATGACCTGTACTGTAAAATGCTTAATGAGGCTGTCAATAACCTTAAGGGTATCAAAAATGATTATAGTTTTGAGACTAATGTTGACCTGGCAGTGGATGCATATATTCCGTCTTCTTATATAAGAAGTGAATATCAGAAGCTGGATATATATAAGAGGATTGCTGCTATTGAAACTGAGGAAGAGCTTAGTGATATGAGGGATGAGCTTAGGGACCGGTATGGAACTTTAAGCCAGTCAGCAGAGAATCTGCTGGAGATTGCCCTGATTAAATCCATGGCTCACAAGCTGGGGATTATGGAAATCAAGGGAGGACTGGATGATTCATCAAGCCCTGCAGTTTACAGAACCGTGATGACCATGTCCCCTAAGGCAGATATTAATCCTGATGCCATACCTGACTTCTTAGACAGCTTTGGTGGGGCTATTGTTATGAAGACCAGTCCTTCTCCTGCATTTATATGGAGAGTTGTTAAGAAAAAGTACGCAAACAGCTTTGAATATCTTAATGGACTTAAGGATGTAATTAATTTGATGAATTTTTCTTTGACAAATTAATTATTTATGTTATAATGTACTACAATTTAATGCGTTAAAGCGTCAAATCAAAAAAGTGATAATAGGAGTGCGTTATGATGGAACAAAAGGGAGAACTGATATCTTTCAGACCGGATATCAAGGTAGTTGACTGTACAATAAGAGATGGAGGTCTGGTTAATAATTTTGGCTTTACAGATGAATTCGTAAAAAAACTGTACGAGACTAATGTGGCAGCAGGCGTTGATTATATGGAGTTTGGTTACAAAGCTTCTAAAGCCCAGTTTGATGTTAATTCCTTTGGAAAATGGAAGTTCTGTGATGAGGAGGACATCAGGGCCATTGTTGGTGAGAACAATACTGATCTGAAGATAGCTGTTATGGCTGATGTGGGAAGGACTGATTTCCGTAAGGATATTATTCCAAAGAAAGACAGTGTAATTGACATGATAAGAATTGCTACTTATGTAAGTACAATTCCAGCAGCTGTTGAAATGATAAATTACTGCCACGATATGGGCTATGAGACAACAATAAATATTATGGCAGTATCTACTGCCAAGGAGGAGGATCTTAAGCTGGCTCTTGATATTCTCGCCAAGACCCCTGTTGATGTTATTTATCTGGTAGACAGCTATGGTTCACTGTATCCTGAGGAGATAAGACGTATGTCAGAGGCTTACCTTAAGATTGCAGAGGCAGCAGGCAAGAAGGCTGGAATCCATGCACACAACAACCAGATGCTGGCATTTGCCAACACTATCGAGGCATGTACATTTGGTGTAAGCTTCCTTGATGCCACTATGTCAGGTATGGGAAGAGGTGCTGGTAACTGCTTCATGGAGCTGCTGCTTGGTTTCCTTCGTAATCCTAAGTATAATATCAGACCGGTGTTCAAATTTATTGAGACACATATGAATAAGCTTAAGGAAGAAGGCAATGTATGGGGCTGCGATGTACAGTACATGATTACCGGACAGAGAAACCAGCATCCAAGAACAGCCATTACATTTACAGCAGAAAAGAGAACGGATTACCTTAACTTCTTCCAGACAATTATTGAGGATTAAACAATACTTAATATTTGAAACTTAAGATTTGAAATCCATATTGTGTTGACTTCTAATTTTGATAGAGTTAAAATTATACCAAATTTCAACCAGTATGGGTAGGAAAGGAAGTAATAGACATGGAAAAGAAGAATATTGATTGGGGCAATCTCAGCTTTGGTTATATGGAAACTGACAAGAGATTCGTTGCTAATTACAAGGATGGAGCATGGGATGAGGGAGCATTAATTGAAGATTCTAAAGTTGTAATCAGCGAGTGTGCCGGTGTGCTTCAGTATGCACAGACATGTTTTGAGGGACTTAAGGCATATACAACTAAAGACGGAAAGATTGTCATGTTCAGACCAGACCTTAATGCAGAGAGAATGGAGAGTTCCTGCAAGAGACTTGAGATGCCTGTATTTCCACAGGACAAGTTTGTTAAGGCATGTGAGGACGTTGTAAGAGCTAATGCAGCATATGTTCCTCCATTTGGTTCAGGAGCAACACTTTACATAAGACCATATATGTTCGGAAGCGGTCCTGTTATCGGTGTTAAGCCATCAGAGGAGTATCAGTTCAGAGTATTCTGTACACCAGTTGGACCTTATTTCAAGGGTGGTGCTAAGTCTATTACAATTAAGGTTTCAGATTTCGATAGAGCAGCACCTCATGGAACAGGTAATATCAAGGCAGGTCTTAACTATGCAATGAGCTTACACCCAATTGTTCAGGCTCATGATGAAGGATTTGCAGAGAATATGTACCTTGATGCTGCAACAAGAACAAAGGTTGAGGAAACAGGTGGAGCTAACTTCTTATTTGTTACTAAGGATGGAAAGGTTGTTACTCCAAAGTCTGATTCTATCTTACCTTCTATTACACGTCGTTCTTTAGTATATGTTGCAAAGGAATATCTTGGACTTGAGGTTGAGGAGAGAGAAGTATTATTCTCAGAGATTGGTGATTTCGCAGAGTGTGGACTTTGTGGAACAGCTGCTGTTATCTCACCTGTTGGAAGAGTAAATGACCATGGCAGGATTATTGAGTTCTGTGACAGTGCAGATGAGATGGGACCTGTAACAAAGAAGCTCCGTGAGACATTAACAGGTATCCAGATGGGTGAAATCGAGGCTCCAAAGGGCTGGATATACACTGTAGAGTAAATTGACAGAGGCGTATCGGATTATGAATAATTTTGGGACCAACGAGCGTGTGCTGCGTTCAGACGTTACATTAGAGGAAAGCAAGGAGATTGAACGTATACTCCGTAAGAATAATATATCATATTTTGAGAGATGGAAGACTCACAATGGTCTGCTTAAGTTCCTGGACAAGGGCGGCAATGGCAAATGTGATATTCTGATACATATGGATTCCATGGAGGAAGCAAAGAAGGCACTGGGAGATAAGTAATCAGGCAACGCGAAAGCGTCTGCGGAATGGGGATTGATATGAAAAAGTTTTTAGCAGAGTTTAAACAGTTCATAGCCCGTGGTAACGCCATGGATATGGCGGTGGGTGTTATTATTGGTGGCGCATTTACATCAATTGTGACTTCACTGAACAAGGATATTATTACACCGATTCTTGCTATATTTGGCGGTGTGGATTTCTCTAATCTTGTTCTTAAGATGGGAAGTGGAGAAAATGCTCCAATACTATGTTATGGAAGTTTTATCACAGCGGTAATCAACTTTGTTATTACAGCATTTATCATCTTCTGTCTTGTTAAAGGAATTAACAAGGTGACTTCGTTTAGGAAGCATGAAGAGGTTAAGGAAGTAACGGAAAAGGAATGCCCATATTGTATGTCTAAGATATCTATTAAGGCAACAAGGTGTCCACACTGTACTTCTGAATTAAAGTAAAATCAGGGCTCCGGCGTCTGACACATGTCAGATACCGGAGTTTTTTCTACATGCGCTGGCAGCCGTTAGGCGGTACAGTACAGCAGCTG
>SAMEA3663175__coassemble_155_pt1 | contig 18913 bp, 16 predicted proteins | sample SAMEA3663175__metabat2_high_PE_014 | metagenome-assembled genome bin SAMEA3663175 (sample SAMEA3663175) | pig gut metagenome | biome: pig gut; feature: pig-associated habitat; material: faeces | place: Denmark | collected 2012 | reverse complement strand
TACATACTCTATCTTATGCTTGATGGTATTTTAAGCTAAGGTTCTGTTTAAAGGTATTATAACATTATTATAACATTATTATTCCGAGTGCAGCCGGTTTTCTGGCTGCACTTTTTATGTAGTGTACCTGGCTGTACATTTTTTACATTGAAATCTTTATACAATCTTAATACTGACAAAGCCTTATATATACGTCCTTTATATCAATTAAGATAGAATAAAGACGATAAAAAGGAACTGTTAAGATTGTACAGGTGTTATATATGTTTAGAAATAAAAAACAGGAACAGAGACATATCACTTCATTTCAGATTATTATTCTTGGTTTTTTGTCAATTGTTATTGTGGGTACCATCTTGTTAATGCTCCCATTTGCTACCAGAGAGGGCAAGGGGGCATCTTTTATTGATGCTTTATTTACCGCTACCTCTGCTGTGTGTGTTACAGGACTTGTGGTTCATGACACAGCTACATACTGGTCTGTATTTGGACAGGGGGTAATCCTTCTGCTTATACAGATTGGAGGTATGGGCATTGTGACTGTGGCTGTAGCGATGGCCTCCATATCTGGAAGAAAGATTGGTCTGATGCAGAGAAGTACCATGCAGGAGGCTATTTCTGCCCATCATATTGGAGGAATTGTGAGATTAACCAAATTCATATTAAAGACCACAGTGATTATTGAATTTGTGGGGGCAGTATTTCTTATGCCTGTATTCTATAAAGAATTTGGCCCAGTTAAGGGAATGTGGTATTCTCTTTTCCACTCCATTTCGGCATTCTGTAATGCAGGCTTTGATCTTATTGGCGTTAAGGAGCAGTTTTCTTCTCTTACATCATATTCCTCAGGAACGATGCTTAATATTACAGTTATTGCGTTGATTGTTATAGGAGGTATCGGATTCTTAACATGGGAAGATATTAAGAATAATAAATGGCATTTTAAGAAGTACAGAATGCAGAGCAAGGTAATTTTGTCTGTATCAGTTATACTTATTATTTTTCCAGCAATATACTTTTTCTTTGGTGAGTTTAATAATCTGCCATTAAAGGATAGAATATGGTGTTCACTGTTTCAGGCTGTTACACCCCGAACTGCCGGGTTTAACACAGCAGATTTAACAGTATTAAGCCAGACAGGGCAGATGCTGATTATTATGTTAATGCTTATTGGAGGCTCGCCGGGTTCCACAGCGGGAGGTATGAAGACCACTACAATAGCGGTGTTATTTTCAACAGCATGTTCTGTTTTCAGGAAGGAAGAATATACACATTTCTTTAATAGGCGTATTCCAGAAGGTACTGTTAAGAACGCAGCTACTATTTTTTTAATGTATATTGTTTTATTTGTTGGAGGGGGCATGGTTATTAGCAGGGTTGAGAATCTGCCTATACTGGTATCTTTGTTTGAAACGGCATCAGCCATAGGTACTGTGGGACTTACACTTGGTATTACACCATCCCTTGGACTGGTTTCTCATTTAATACTAATATGCCTTATGTTTTTTGGAAGAGTTGGAGGACTGACGTTGATATTTGCAACAATGAACAGCAGGGCAAAGAATGGAGCTAAATATCCACAGGAAAAAATAACAGTTGGTTAATGGAGGAGTGTATGAAATCTGTATTATTAATTGGTCTTGGAAGATTTGGACGTCATATTGCGTTGAAACTAAATGAAATGAACCATCAGGTAATGGCTGTAGATATTAACGAGGACAGAGTTAATGCTGTGCTGCCATACACAACTAATGCCCAGATTGGTGATGCTACACGGGAGGATTTCCTTGAGTCACTGGGAGTTAATAATTTTGATGTGTGTATTGTGGCAATAGGAGATGATTTCCAGAGTTCTCTTGAGACAACATCACTTCTTAAAGAGCTGGGAGCAAAATATGTTGTTTCAAGGGCTGCAAGAGATGTGCATGCTAAATTCCTGTTAAGGAATGGTGCTGATGAAATTGTGTATCCAGAAAAGCAACTTGCCGCCTGGACTGCGATAAGATATACAGCGGATCATATTCTTGATTATATTGAGCTGGATAATGAGCATGCAATATTTGAAATAACAACACCTGAGAATTGGGTTGGTAAGACTGTAGGAGAAGTGGATGTACGTAACAAGCATGGAATAAATATTATGGCAATTAAGCATAATGGAGAGATGCAGCTTAATATATCATCTCAGACATGTTTTGTTAAAGGGGATTCTATTATGGTTCTTGGAAATACTAAAGACATGCAGAGGTGTTTTCATATATAATTTTTAATATGATTTTGACTAACTGGCTGTACTAGTATATAATGAAAATATAGCACTTAATCGTTTTCGTAAATAAACTCAGATTGGAGAAAAGTATAGTATGTTAGTTGATAAGGCTAAGGATAACCTTGTTAATGGTGTTCTCCCATTCTGGATGAACCTTATGGATAAGGAATACGGCGGCTTCTATGGAGCAGTGGATTATGATCTTAAGGTTGATAAGAAGGGTGAAAAGGGGACTATTCTGGTTAGCAGAATAATGTGGCTGTTTTCCAGAGCACATATTCAGCTTGGCGATATACAATATCTTGAAACAGCACGGCATGCCTATGAGTATTTCCATCGGAACTGTTATGATAAGGAATATGGTGGACTGTACTGGTCTACTAATTATGATGGGACACCATGTGATGTGGTTAAACATACGTATACCATGTCTTATGGCATATATGGTCTTGTGGCATACTATGAGGCAAGTGGTAATCATGATATTCTTGATGAAGCATATGAACTGTACCATTTTATTGAGGAAAGGTGTACAGATTCAGACGGATATCTGGAAGAATTTGACAGGTTCTTTAATGTGAAGGACAATGAAAAGGTATCAGATGCTCTTGCTCCAAGAGGATTCTATGCTGACAGGACGATGAATACGCTTCTTCACCTGCTTGAGGCATACACAGAACTGTTCAGGGTTGATAATGACCCAGCCGTGAAGAACAGTGTGATTAAGCTTCTGGATTTATTTGTTAATAAAGTGTACTGCCCTGATAAGAGAAGACTGGAGGTGTTCTTTGATAAGGAATATAACAGTCTTGTGGATACACAGTCCTATGGACATGATATTGAGAGTGCATGGTTAATTGATTATGCGGTAGCTGTTCTTAAGAGTAAAGGGGCGGATGGAGATAAATCTGTCTCTGAACTTTTTGAACAAATCGGACATATGAACGATGATTTAAGAGACAGCGTATATAACAGGGCATTGAAAGACAATCGTATGACTCAGGATAATGTAGAGGGTGTGGATAATAACACAAGAGTATGGTGGGTTCACGCAGAGGCAGTTAATGGTTTCTCTAAAGGATTTACAGAACAGCCGGATCATCCTGAATACATGGATGCAGCCATGGGTATATTGGATTATATCGAGAAGCATTTTATTGATTCCAGAAGTGGAGAGTGGTATAACGAATTGGATGGGAAGAGTGATTTGCCTAAGCATAAAGAACTGGCTGGTCCATGGAAGTGTCCATATCACAATGGAAGAATGTGGCTTGAACTTATGAATCTGTAGTTGGCAGCAGATGTTGCGTATTATAAGAACGGAATGATACAAGGGTACACAAATCAGAACTCTTATCATGCTTGCATGATAAGAGCTCTGACCTTTTTACCTTTGTATTATCTTCTCTGGCAAAACACAACCATAGTATGCAACTGTGGTATGAAATTATGTCAGCTTTCTATAAGGCTTTTAAACCAGTAAGCAGAATCCTTTGGTATTCTTTCCTGGGTTTCAAAATCAACGTATACAAGCCCGAATCGTGGGTCGAATCCACTGTGCCATTCAAAGTTGTCCATGAAAGACCAGTGGAAATATCCTAGAATAGGAACACCGCTTTTATATGCTTTTTCAAGATTGTTAATATATCTTGCAAGGAAGTCAATTCTTCCCGGGTCATGAATCTTTCCGTCCAGGCTTACAACATCATTACATGCAAGACCGTTCTCAGTGATAATGATTGGAAGGTTGTACCTCTCATATAAGAATCTTATACCATAATCCATAACTTCCGGTGTTACAGGCCAGCCAAGAGATGTTCTTGGGAATCCTGTTTTTCTTGGAACAACACCATCTTTGGAAACCTGGTGACCATTATACACGTTAACTCCAAGAAAATCTACAGGCTGACATATAATGTTAATGTCCGATTCTTTAACAAAATCAAGCTCCTCATAGGAAGAGAATGGCTGTAATTCAGGTGCACTCTTGAAATAACCGGATTTGATGTCAGGATATCTGCCAAGACACGCCATGTCGCAGAAAATATGGTGGCTGAAAGTCCAGTTTTTTCCTTCGGCCATAAATGTAGCATTTTTTGCTGCATCTATATCTTCTTTTGACTCTGTCTTGGGGTAGCACAGGTTTCCTGTACTTGAAAATCCTGTAATTACATCTGCTGATACACTTCTGATGCGTTCTACGGCAAGGCCGTGAGCCAGGGCTAGATTGTGAATAACATTCAACACATCCTTGGCGTTAAGCTTATGGCCTGGTGCATGTAATCCAAGCCAGTATCCAAGACCGGAAATTATCTGTGGTTCGTTAATTGTTGCAATGCATTTTACTTTGCCTGAGAAATGCCTGCATATGAATTCTGCATAATCTGCAAAGTGATAGGCAGTTTCTCTGTTAAGCCAGCCGCCTTTCTGCTCCAGTGCATCGGGAAGATCCCAGTGATAGAGAGTAATGTAAGGCTCAATGCCATATTCTGTACAGCAATCTACAATATTATTGTAGAACTCCAGACCTTTTTCGTTGTAGGAATGGGTGCTGTCGCATATTCCCTCTGGAAATATTCTTGGCCATGATATGGAAAACCGGTAAGCCTTGATTCCCAGCTCATGCATCAGTTTAATGTCATCCCTGAAACGGTGATAGTGGTCACAGGCTGTGTTACCATTTTCGTTGTTAGCTGTATTGCCAGGAACGTTGGAAAAGGTGTCCCATATTGACAATCCTTTTCCATCTTCCTTATATGCTCCTTCTATCTGATATGCACTGGTGGCTGTACCCCATATGAAATTTTTATCAAACATTATTTCACCTGCCTTGATAATTATATTTTCGCAACTACATTTACTTCTTTAATATTCTCATCGTAAGGAATGATATTGCCTTCAATGACATTGCCATTAACAAGCAGTGATGACACACGTCTGTGACTGCCAGAATTTTCAATGGTAATGTTATATGTGGCACCCCGGAACTTTCTTACGATATTTACTTTATCCATATCGTCAGAGAGACATGGGTCAACTACCAGACCATCAAAGTCAGCACGTACACCTAAAATGTACTGTGAAATACTTGTGAATGTCCAGGCAGCCGTTCCTGTAAGCCAGCTGTTCTTGGCCTCTCCATGGCGGACTGCATCTTTACCGGCAATCATCTGGGAATATACGTATGGTTCAGTTCTGTGGATTTCACTTATTTCCTCAAGGTATGCAGGACAAATCTTCTTGTATGTGGACATTGCCCTGTTGCCATCTCCAACAACTGTTTCTGCTATAGAAATCCATGGGTTGTTGTGACAGAATATACCGGCATTCTCCTTGTATCCTGGTGGATATGATGAAACCTCGCCAAGCTCAAGATGATATGACTTATATGCAGGCTGGAGAATCATAATACCATACTTGGTATCAAGAATCTTCTCCACAGAATCCATTGCTTTCTGTGCAAGACCTTCTTTAACGCCAATTCCTGCCATAACACAGAATCCCTGTGGTTCAATATAAATCTGTCCTTCGTCACATTCCTTAGAACCAACTTTGTTGCTGTTAGAATCATATGCTCTTAAGAACCATTCTCCATCCCAGCCTGAATCAAGAACTGCCTGATACATCTGGTCTACAAGGTCATTAACCTGTTTTTCTTCCTCGGTAAGACCAAGAATATGGCAGATCTGTGCATATTCCTTACCATATTTGACATACATTCCTGCAATAAATACTGACTCAGCAACAGGACCTTCAGATGGACCTGTTGTCTGGAAAGATTCACCGGGAACAGATGAGAAGCAGTTAAGGTTGAGACAGTCATTCCAGTCAGCTCTTCCAATAAGCGGAAGTTTGTGAGGACCCAGATGGGTGGTTGTATAATTAAATGAACGCCTTAAATGTTCCATAAGCGGTTTTGCTTTTGAGGTGTCACAGTCAAAGGCAACCTGTTCATCAAGAATGCTGTAGTCATTAGTTTCTTTGAGATAAGCTGCTGTTCCGGCGATGAGCCACAGAGGATCATCGTTAAAGCCTGAACCAATATCAGAATTACCCTGCTTGGTAAGAGGCTGGTACTGGTGGTAAGCACTTCCGTCTTCAAACTGTGTTGCTGCAATATCAAGAATTCTCTGTCTTGCAGAATCTGGAATAAGATGAACAAAACCAAGAAGATCCTGACATGAATCTCTGAATCCCATTCCACGGCCTGTTCCTGATTCATAGTAGGAAGCAGAACGAGACATGTTAAATGTAACCATACACTGGTACTGGTTCCATATATTGACCATACGGTTAAGCTTCTCATCCTTGGAATCAACTGTGTAAGAAGAGAGAAGATTGTTCCAGTAGTCCTTAAGCTTAGCAAGTGCAGCATCGAATTTAGCTTCTGTATCATAACGTGATATAAGTGATAAAGCTGGATTCTTATTAATGATACCGAAGGATTCCCATTTGTCTTCGTATGGATTTTCAATATAAGCAATAGTATAGATTAATGATTTTTCTTCCCCAGGTTTAAGTGTTATATCCACCTTAAATGACCCGATTGGAGACCATCCGCTGGCTACAGAATTGTATGCTGTCCCTTCCTTAACTGCCTTAGGCATAGCAGGGCTTCCGTAGGTGCCAATAAAGCTTTCTCTGCTTGAATCAAAACCGGAAACAGTACTGTTGACTGAATGGACAGCATAATGATTACGGCGTTCACGGTACTCGGTTTTATGGTAGATTGCTGAGTAAGAAGAATCATTAGTTGATTTGTTAACTGCAATTTCAACTTCGCCAGTGCTGAAATTTCTCTGGAAATTATTGCAGTCATCTACTGCATTCCAGAGGCAGAATTCAATATATGAGTACACTGAAATAGTTTTCTCTGTATTACCTGTGTTTCTGACAGTGAGCTTGTTAAGTTCACAGTTGTCACCAATTGGAACAAGATATGTTGATGTGGCTTCAATGTCATTCTTAGCAGAAGATATGACTGTGTATCCAAGACCATGTCTGCAGGTGTAGTTGTCTACAGGTGTCTGGGTTGGCTGCCATCCTGGATTCCATATGGTGTCTTTGTCCTTAATATAGATATAATGTCCGTTATTATCTAATGGTGAGTTATTGTAACGGTATCTTGTTAATCTTAAAAGCTTGGCATCCTTATAAAAACAGTAACCGCCGCCAGTGTTGCTCTTAAGGCTGAAGAAATTCTCACATCCAAGATAGTTTATCCATGGAAGAGGAGTTTCAGGGGTTGTGATGACATATTCTTTAGCAGCATCATCGAAATGACCAAAATTCATATTATCCCTCCAACTTACATATTATTGTTTAATATAGACGACTTATGATAGACCAGGCATATTATATAAGGCATCAGATTAATTTACAGAAAACGATTAAGTATATAAATGCTAATGACTATTTATAAAATAGTATATTTTAAGGATGAAATTAAATCAACGAAATGTTTGATGAAAAATACAATTTAGTAAAAATGCACAAAAGAAATGAGAAAATTATAGTTAAAATGGGTAAAATTAGAAAATGACTTGCATTTTTCCAAATGATGATGTATATTAAAGCTACGAAAACGATTAAGTAAGACGAAAGGGATGATGCCATGGTATCTATGAAAGACGTTGCTGCGAAATGTGGAGTATCAGTGGCTTCTGTCAGCAAGGCACTTAATGGCCATAGTGATATCAGCGAGGAGACAAGAGAGCGAGTCAGAAGAGTAGCTGATGAACTGGGATATCATCCTAATTCGATTGCCAGAGCATTAAAGACCAACAGATCTTATAACATTGGCGTGTTAATGAATGATGGTTTTGCTCATGAATACTACGCGGAGGTTCTTGAGAGCTTCAAGAATGAGGCGGAATCAAAGGGATATGACATAACGTTTATTAATAGACACAATAAAAAGATGTCAATTCTGGAGTACTGCATCTACAGAAGATTCGACGGAGTGCTTCTTGCGTGTGGAGAGAATTTCAATGATCCAGAAATTTTCGAACTGGTTAACGGTAAGATACCGGTTGTGACCATTGATTTCATTTTTAATGGAAGAACAGCGGTCAAGTCTAATAATGTAAGGGGGATGAGTGAGTTAGTAAGATATGCTTACAGCAGGGGACACAGAAAGATAGCCTACATCTATGGTAATCCTGATTCAGAAGTTACCAGGGAAAGGCTTGCTTCCTTCTATAAGACAATGGAGGATTGTGGACTGGATGTTCCTTCGGAATATGTTAAGCCGTCTGTTTATCTTGATTCTGAAAGGGCGGAGAAGCTTACATATGAATTGCTTAAGCAGAAAGAGCCACCCACGTGTATCTTATATCCAGATGATTTATCTGTGGTGGGTGGAAGGAATGCAGTTAAGTCTTTAAAGTTAAAGATGCCAAAGGATGTCTCTGTGGCGGGCTACGATGGGACTAAATTTTCCCAGATGCTCAGTCCTAAGATTACAACAGTAAGGCAGAATACCCATGAGGTTGGAAAGCGTGCTGTGGATGAACTTATCAATGTTATTGAGAAACCGAAGACAGCAATTGTTAAGACAGTAGTTGTTGATGGTGAATTGATTGAAGGAGAGACAATCAGGAAACTGTAAATTATTAATTGTGATTATTGTAGTAAATATATAACTACAAAAAATGGGAGGTATTTTTTATGAAAAAAAGGTTTTTAAGTCTGTTACTGTGTACAGTAATGACAACATTAGCTCTTACCGGATGCGGCGGTTCTAAGTCAGCGAAGGTTGAGACAGACCCTAACAAGCAGGGTAAGGTACTTAATATTTATTGCTGGAATACAGAGTTCCAGGATAGATTTGAGTATTTCAAGAAGTCAGGTAAATTACCTTCAGATGTAAAGGTTAATTTTGTTATTACTCCTAATGAGAATAACGCTTACCAGAACGCTTTGGATGCTGCATTATTAAAGCAGAATGAAGCAGCTGCTGATGACAAGATTGATATGTTCCTCATTGAGGCTGACTATGCATTAAAGTATGTTAATTCAGATTACACACTTAATGTAAAGGATATCGGTCTTACAGATAAGGATCTTTCAGACATGTATCAGTACACAAAGGATATTGCTTCAACATCTAAGGGTGATCTTAAGGCAGTTACATGGCAGGCTACTCCAGGACTCTTTGCTTACAGACGTTCAATTGCTAAAGATGTTCTTGGAACAGATGATCCAGATAAGGTTCAGGAAGCTCTTTCAACATGGGATAAGTTTAACAGCGTTGCTGAGAAGGCAAATGCAAAGGGTTACAAGATGCTTTCAGGTTATGATGATGCATACAGAGTATTCTCTAACAATGTAAGCAAGCCATGGGTTGACAAGAACAATAAGATTCAGATTGATGATAACCTTATGAAGTGGGTTGAGCAGACAAAGACATACACAGAAAAGGGATACAACAACAAGTCTTCATTATGGGATTCAACATGGGCAGCAGACCAGGGTCCTAAGGGCAAGGTATTCGGTTTCTTCTATTCAACATGGGGTATTAATTTCACACTGTTAGGCAACTCACTTGCTACACCTGTTAAAGAGGGTGGTAAGGAAGAAGTTGGTAATGGTATCTATGGTGACTACGCAGTATGTGAAGGCCCACAGAGCTACTACTGGGGTGGTACATGGCTTTGTGCAGCAACTGGCACAGATAATGCAAATCTTGTAAAAGATATTATGCAGACACTTTGCTGCAACAAGGATACAATGGTTCAGATTACTAAGGATACACAGGATTACACAAACTCTGTATCAGGTATGGAATCACTTGCTAACAGCGACTTCAAGTCAGCATTCCTTGGTGGACAGAACCACATTAAGTTATTCGCTAAGTCAGCTCCAAAGATCAGCATGAAGAACATCTCTCCATATGACCAGGGTCTTAACGAAGAGTTCCAGAAGGCAATGAAGGACTACTTCGATGGTAAGGTTGATAAAGATAAGGCATTGGATAACTTCTATAAAGCAGCAATTGAGAAATATCCTAACCTTAGCAAGTAACGTAAATTAGTTGCTGGAAAAATAAGGGCATAGTCTTTAATATCTGGCTATGCCCTTTTTATTTGGCAGGAATGGAGATATGTATGAAGAAAAATAATAAAAAATTAGTCAGTTATGCCAAGTGGGGATACATATTTCTCATACCTTTCTTTGCGGTGTATATAGTATTTTCACTTATACCTCTGATTTCAACATTCTATAACAGCTTTTTTGAAAACTATATGAATGGTTTGATGCAGGTTGGACCTAATTTTGTAGGATTAGAGAATTATAGAAAAATATTGTTCGAAAGTGAACTTCTGGTATACCTTAAGAACACTCTTATTATATGGCTTATGGGATTTATCCCTCAGATTATATTTTCACTTATTTTAGCATCATGGTTTACAGATTTAAGATTAAGGTTAAAATGTACCGGTTTCTTTAAAACTGTAATGTACATGCCAAACCTGATAATGGCTTCTGCATTCTCAATGCTGTTCTATGCAATATTTGCAGATCAGGGACCGGTTAATTCAATTCTTAACAACCTTGGATTCCCAACATACAGATTCCTTGCAGAGGTGGCAGGAGCAAGAGGGCTTATCGCTTTAATGAATTTCCTTATGTGGTTTGGTAATACAACGATTATCCTTATGGCGGCTATCATGGGAATAGATCCTTCCCTCTTTGAAGCAGCCAGAATTGATGGAGCTAACTCAAGACAAATATTTGCAAAGATTACACTACCTCTGATTAAACCAATTCTTGCATATACACTTATTACATCATTAATAGGTGGTATCCAGATGTTTGATGTTCCTCAGATTCTTACTAATGGTAATGGTAATCCTGACAGAACGAGCATGACAGTTATCATGTTCCTTAATAAACATCTTTACAGTAAGAATTATGGTATGGCAGGTGCCCTATCTGTAATCCTGTTTATTGTAACAGCAGTGCTCAGTGTATTTGTATTTAAATATATTATCGGTGATATGGAGAAATCCGGAGTCAAGATGAAGAAGAAAAAGAAGGAGGCGAAGGCAGTATGAGTAAATCAAAAACTGGAAATGCAGCAAGTGTTTCAAAGGATGGAACACATGACAAGATAGTTTTGAATACCCAGAGGTTCTTCTGCTACCTTGTATTGATTCTGCTTACATTGCTGTGTTTGTTTTCTTTCTATGTTCTTGTTATTAATACGACAAGATCACATCCGGATATTCAGAAGGGATTCTCTTTTCTTCCAGGAAAATCATTTATTGCTAATGTGAAGTCTTTGCTGGGCAATGAACAGCTTCCTGTTCTTTCCGGTATGATGAACAGCCTTATTGTTTCAGCATGTTCAGCTTTGTTGTGTGTATATTTTTCAGCTATGACAGCATATGCAATTCATGCGTATGAATTTAAACTGAGAAAATTTGCTTTCACATTCATTCTTCTTATTATGATGGTTCCAACACAGGTATCAGCATTAGGATTTGTTAAGCTGATGGGTGATATGAGATTGATGAATTCATTTATTCCGCTTATTATGCCATCAATTGCATCTCCAATTGTGTTCTTCTTTATCAAGCAGTACATGGACAGCGTTTTGCCTATGGAACTTGTTGAGGCAGCCAGAATCGACGGAGCACATGAATTCAGAATATTTAACCAGATTGTACTTCCGCTGATGAAACCGGCGCTGGCAGTACAGATGATTTTCACATTCGTTTCATCTTGGAATAATTACTTTGTCCCTCAGTTACTTATTAACAAGGCAAGTAAAAAAACCCTCCCACTGCTTATTGCTCAGTTAAGAAGTGCGGATTTCTTAAAGTTCGACATGGGACAGGTGTACATGATGATTGCATTTGCAATCCTTCCAGTTGTAGTTGTTTACATCTGCTTGTCTAAGTTCATCGTCAGAGGCGTTACTCTTGGCGGCGTTAAGGGTTAATCTACTGGATGAAAGATGACCTCAGGCGAAAGCCTGGGGTTATTTTTTGTTGAAAAAGAAATTTTAAATGTGTAATATAACTAAAAATGCATTAAAGTGCATTTCAGTATTTAATAATATACGGATTTAATGATTGGAGAAAGAAAATGAGATTTGTAATTCAGAGAGTAAATAATGCAAAGGTAACAGTAGATGGCAGTGTTACAGGAAGCATAGGAAAGGGACTTTTGATTTTCTTTGGCGCAGGGCAGAATGATACAGAGGATATGCTTGAAAAGTTTAAAGATAAGATTGTAAAATTGAGAATATTTGCTGATGAAGATGGTAAAACTAATCTTTCTGTTAAGGATGTGGATGGAGAAGTTCTTATTGTAAGCCAGTTTACTTTGTATGCTGACTGCCGAAAGGGAAACAGGCCAAGCTTTGTTAAAGCGTGTGAACCTGTGATGGCTGAAAAGATGTATGAAAATCTGATTGAGTTGTTTAAGAAGGAAGTAAAGAATGTGGAAACAGGAATTTTCGGAGCGGACATGAAAGTGCAGCTTGAAAATGACGGCCCTTTTACAATCTGCCTGGATAGCGATGATTTTGGATTTTAAAAAATAGAGACGCCAGTTTTTCATACAATTAAAAAATGTGTTAATAAAGGAATATAATGTATCTGAATGACCATACTTATAAGTGAAGGATTAATATACGCCATTGTTTAAATGATGGTAAAAATGAGAGGTGGCTATGAAGTACAGAAAATTCAGAATAGAATTAATTGTTGGCATGATAGTCGTTGCTTTGCTGGGCTGGTTATTACACTATGTCTATCGTTGGACTGGAAATGCCTTTCTTGTGGGCTTGTTTGTGCCAGTGAACGAGTCTGTATGGGAGCATATGAAGCTTGTATACGTTCCTATGCTGATTCTTTCAGTGGTGATGATGACAAGATGGGGCGAGGAACTTCCGCCTGTAACTCCAGCATTCCTTACAGGAACATTTGTGGGAACCTGGCTTATTCCAGTCTTATTCTACACTTACAGGGGAATTGTTGGAAGAGGTTTTCCTGTTGCAGATATGGCTACATTATTTGTAAGCCTGATTATTACATTTTTCTTTATTCTTCATATGGTAAAAAGGTGTATGGATGATTCTTTAATGATAACAAGGATTGTGGCTGGAGTGCTTATAATTATCCAGGGTGTGCTGTTTTTATGGTTCACCTACAACCCTCCGGGAATAGGACTTTTTGCAGCGCCATAACTTAATAATATGCTTTATTTCAATCTGGTTTTCTGCTATAATCCTGCATAGAAAATTGGAATGGAGGCATGGAAATTGAAACCATTAAGTGATAAATCATCCAGCTTTACAGATTCTGTAATCAGAAGGATGACAAGAGTATCTATACAATATGATGCGGTTAATCTGTCTCAGGGATTCCCTGATTTTGATCCTCCTAAGGAAATAACTGACAGGCTTGCAGAGGTGGCGGCAACAGGTCCTCACCAGTATGCGTTGACTTGGGGAGCTAAAAACTTCAGGGATGCCCTGGCAAAGAAATATAAACATTTTTCGGGCATGGATATTGATCCTGAATCTGAAATAGTAGTAACCTGTGGAAGCACAGAAGCTATGATGGCTTCCATGATGTCGGTGTGTAATCCGGGTGATAAGGTGGTTATTTTTTCACCATTTTATGAGAATTATGGTGCTGATACTATCCTGTCAGGGGCACAGCCTGTATATGTTCCCCTTAATCCGCCGGAATTCACATTTGACGCAGATGTACTGGAGGCTGCAATTAAACAGGAAGGAGTTAAGGCTCTTATTCTGTGTAATCCTTCAAATCCATGCGGAAAAGTATTTACAAGAGATGAGCTGGTAATTATTGCAGAACTGGCAAAGAAGTATGACATATATGTTATTACTGACGAAGTGTATGAGCATATTCTTTATAAACCTAATAAACATACATATATTTCGACTCTGCCTGGAATGAGGGAGAGGACCATAATATGTAATTCTCTTTCGAAAACCTATTCCATAACTGGCTGGAGACTGGGATATGTAATTGCTTCTCCTGTGATTGTGGACAGGGTTAAGAAAGTACATGATTTCCTTACAGTTGGAGCAGCAGCACCTCTGATGGAAGCTGCGGTTACAGGGCTTAATTTTGGTGATGAGTATTATGAAGAATTGCAGAGACGCTACACACATATGAAAGAAGTGTTTACAGGTGGACTTAAGGATATCGGACTTAACTTTTCAGACCCACAGGGTGCATATTATGTTATGGTTGATATCAGCGAGTTTGGATATGATGATGACGTTGTTTTCTGTGAGGAACTTGCAAGAAAGGTGGGCGTAGGTGCAGTTCCAGGATCAAGTTTCTTTAAGGAAGATGTCCATAACTATATCCGTTTCCATTTTGCTAAACAGGATGAAACTCTTTATAAGGCTCTTGACAGATTATCTGATATAAGAACTAAAATGAAAAGATAAAAAACCCAAAACTAATTTTACATTAATTTTACAAACTTTTTACTCCTTTGCGATATTTGAAGATTTAACATATGTGTATTATATGAGTAAATCAAGAATATCACAAAGGAGATTTTCTTTTATGAAGAATATGTTTGAAATCGAAAATCTTAACCTGTTCTATGGACAGCATCATGCATTAAAGGATGTTACCATGGATATTCCGGCCAACAAAATTGTTGCATTTATCGGACCTAGTGGATGCGGTAAATCAACTTTCTTAAGATGCTTAAACAGGATGAATGATCTTGTTGAGGGGTGTAAGATTACAGGAAACGTGAAAATGGCTGGCAAGGATGGGATGGAAGATATCTATGGAAATGTAGATGTTAATCTGTTAAGAAAAAAGGTGGGCATGGTTTTTCAGCAGCCTAATCCATTTCCAATGAGTATATATGATAATATTGCATATGGTCCAAGAACTCATGGAATACATAATAAGAGCCAGCTTGATGCCATTGTTGAGAAATCGCTTAAACAGGCTGCTATATGGGATGAGGTAAAGGATAGACTTAAAAAATCTGCTCTTGGCATGTCAGGTGGACAGCAGCAGAGATTGTGCATTGCAAGAGCATTGGCAGTTGAGCCGGAAGTAATTCTTATGGATGAACCGACATCAGCTCTTGACCCAATATCTACTTCAAAAATTGAAGACCTTGCAGTAGAGTTGAGAGAGCGTTATACTATAGTAATGGTTACTCATAATATGCAGCAGGCTACAAGAATTTCTGATTATACAGCTTTCTTCCTTCTGGGAGAAATGGTTGAGTATGACAAGACAGAAACACTGTTCTCAATTCCTAAGGATAAGAGAACAGAGGACTATATTACAGGACGTTTTGGTTGATTATTAACACGGCTGTTTGTGTCGCAGACGCCACAAAGCAGCACTATATCACTGAGCCAGAACTGAAGTTTGGCCCGTGATTTCTTCGATGCAAATGCGTCTGCAGAATGGAGAATATTATGAGAAATAGATTTGACAGACAGCTTTGCCAGTTAAATGATGAACTGATAGAGATGGGAGAACTGATTGAGAAAGCAATAGAGGATACCATTAAAGCGTTGGTTTCACAGGATGTCGAGCTTGCCAATGCTGTTATTAATATGGATGATGAAATTGATGCTAAGGAGAAGGAAATTGAAAATCTCTGTCTTAAGCTGCTTCTTCAACAGCAGCCTGTTGCCAAGGATTTGAGACTTATCTCATCTGCCCTTAAGATGATTACCGATATGGAAAGAATTGGAGATCATGCAACAGATATTTCTGAAATTACAATTGAGCTGTCAAGCCAGAAATATATTAAGAAGCTTGAGCATATCCAGCAGATGTCAAAAGAGACAATGGTAATGCTTGTGAAGAGCATTGAGGCGTTTGTTAATAAGGATATTGATAAAGCCCGGAATGTTATTGAACAGGATGATATAGTTGATAATCTTTTTATTACAGTGAAGCGCGAACTTATTGGAATGATTCATGAGAATGTTGATGCCGGAGAGCAGGCAACAGACTTGTTGATGGTGGCAAAGTACCTGGAAAGAATAGGAGACCATGCAACTAATATATCTGAGTGGGTTATTTTTTCTATTACAGGAAGCCATGATAATAAGAAATAGAATTTATCTGTTACACAGAAATGAGGAGTTTTATGTCACATATATATGTAGTCGAGGATGATAAGAATATAAGTGAAATAGAGGGTTATGCCCTTAAGAATGCAGGGCATAATGTGGTGGAATGCAGTAATGGAAAGGAATTTCACAAGGCTGTACAGGAAAGGATTCCGGATCTTATATTGCTTGATATTATGCTGCCTGATGAAGATGGACTGGAAATACTTACCAAGCTGCGTTCATCGCCTGAGACCAGAAGGATTCCGGTTATTATGGTAACTGCCAAATCATCTGAGATTGATAAAGTAAAGGGTCTTGATATGGGAGCTGATGATTATCTTACCAAACCATTCGGTGTTATGGAGCTTATATCAAGAGTTAAGGCTTTACTTAGAAGATCAGGGGGTATGGAAGAAGAGAAGTTCATTAAAGTTGGTGTATTATTTATTGACGATGAAAAGCATGCTGTTTATGTATCGGACAAGAATGTGGAACTGACATATAAGGAATATGAATTATTAAAATACCTTGCCTATAATAAGGGGATTGTGCTTACAAGAGACAATCTTATGGACAAAATATGGAGCACAGATTATGAAGGAGAATCCAGAACTCTTGATGTTCACATTAAGACATTAAGACAGAAGCTTGGAGTTGCTGGCTCATATATCCGAACAGTAAGAAATGTGGGGTACTATCTGGATGAAGAAAAGAATTAATCTGTATTTTGTGATTTTGACAATGGCAGCAATCCTTGCTGTTGTGGCTATTCTGACTCCTGTATTTTATTCGATTCTTAAGGAGGAAGCTTTTTCTCATCTCAAAAGTTATGCAGAGCTTATGGTTGATTCTGATATCTGGGGAATTGAATCTGAGCCATATAAAGTACAGGATTTTATAAAAAAAGACAGCAATTTCCGTGTTACGCTGATAGGCAGTGATGGACAGGCACTGCTTGACACATATACGGATGTTGATTCCATGGATAATCACGGCGAACGTCCGGAGATTTCCATGGCTTTTTCTGCTGGAGAGGGCAGGGATATAAGAAAATCGTCAACCATGGGTAAAGATGTGTTGTATTATGCAATTCTTCTTGATAATGGCTGTGTGTTAAGAGTGTCAAAGGAACAGGGAAGCGTTACAGGACTATTGTTAACCTCATTTCCAGAGGTGCTGTGCCTGTGCATTGTGCTGTTCCTGGTTTGCGTTTTGTTATCACAGCTGCTTACAAAAAGTATTGTAGAACCAATTGAACAGCTGGGGAATAATCTTGATTCGGCAGATTCAATCAGGGTTTATAAGGAACTGGTGCCATTTGTTAATACTATCAGGAAGCAGCATGATGATATACTTAAGAATGCTACCATGAGGCAGGAGTTTACCGCTAATGTGTCACACGAATTAAAAACGCCTCTTACATCTATTTCCGGTTATTCCGAATTGATAGAAAGCGGAATGGCAACAGACCAGGATGTGACAAGGTTTGCAGGTGAAATACACAAGAATTCCAAGAGGCTTCTCACTCTGATTAATGATATTATACGGCTTTCAGAGCTGGACAGTACATCAGAGGATGAGAATTATGAAGATATAGACCTGTATGATATAGCAGAGACATGTGTTGATATGCTGAAAATCAATGCAGAGAATAATGATGTAACAATTAATCTGAGTGGCTCTCATCAGGTGGTACACGCAAACCGGCAGATGATGGAGGAACTGGTATATAACCTGTGTGATAATGCTATACGGTATAATAAGGCTGGTGGAAGAGTTGATGTCAAAGTTGACAGAGAGAAAATAGATGATAACAAGAAAGATCAGACAGGTCAGGAAATATCTTATGATGCAGTGGTTCTTCAGGTAAGAGATACTGGAATTGGAATATCTGAGGAACATCAGGGCAGGATATTTGAAAGGTTTTACAGGGTAGATAAAAGCAGGTCGAAGCTGACAGGAGGTACAGGACTTGGGCTTGCAATTGTTAAGCATATTGTTGCAAAGCATCCTTCTGCCCATATTGATCTGGATAGCACATTGGGGGAAGGCACAGATATCAGGGTTGTATTCCGTGTGTAGATATCATGGTATTTTTGATAATATATGTTTAACCATGGACAGTGTGACTGCACTGTCCGTGGGTCTTTTTTTTAGGTTTATCAGCCGGAAGGGAACTAAAGAATAAAAAGGCTTTTTAAGCAGAATGGAGAATTTATGGGATTTTGGGAGTTGTTTATTCTTGCAGTAGGATTATCTATGGATGCCTTTGCTGTTTCAGTCTGCAAGGGATTGTCACTTGGAAAGATTAAAGCAAAGCATATGTGCCTTGCAGGTATATGGTTTGGAGGATTTCAGGCATTGATGCCTCTTGTCGGATATTTTCTTGGAAGCTTTTTTGCTGATGTCATTACAAAATATTCACACTGGATTGCATTTGCCCTTCTTGCATTTCTTGGAGCCAAGATGATTAAGGAATCCTTTGAAAGTGAAGAACTGGATGACAATATGGGATGGAAAACAATGCTTGTTCTGGCTGTTGCCACAAG
>SAMEA3663175__coassemble_149_pt1 | contig 19231 bp, 19 predicted proteins | sample SAMEA3663175__metabat2_high_PE_014 | metagenome-assembled genome bin SAMEA3663175 (sample SAMEA3663175) | pig gut metagenome | biome: pig gut; feature: pig-associated habitat; material: faeces | place: Denmark | collected 2012 | reverse complement strand
AATAATCTTATTCCATTCAGTAATTAGTGTGATAGCCCCAATTGTAAACATTAAGACACAGAAGCTCACAAGTCCAAATGCTATAGATTCAAGCGCAGGTACCAGAATTCTGCTGAAAGTATAAGGGTCACTGGCACCCAGGAATAAAAATACAATATTAAGTACAATACAGCCAATTGACAGGAGTGTAGCAGGAGCAATAGTCATGAACATATCGTAGCATGATACGAACAGCTCACGGCGTTTAAATCCCATCTTAACCAGTTGTGTGCCATATTTAAACAAAACCTGGTAAAATCCCTTTGACCAGCGGAGACGCTGATTCCATGACTGTTTGAATGTCTCAGGCTGTTCATCATAAAACATTGCATCTGAGCAGTAACCTATACGAACCCCGTCAAGAATATTTACAACGGAGAATTCAATATCTTCAGTTAAAAGATTACATTTCCATCCGTCGTACTTGTCAATTATCTCGCTGCTTACAAGATATCCTGTACCAGATACGGCACAGCTGGTTTTCAGTATCATTCTAGGATTATTAAGATATTTTGCCTCACGGCAGAACCATAATGAATATCCAGATGTAATCCAGTTTGTATCAAAATTCTTAGAATTCCGATAGCTTGTGATAACCTTATAACCCTGGTCAAAGGTTTTATTCATTGCACTAACATAATCCTTGCTTATGACATTATCAGCATCAAATATAAAGTAACCATCGTAAGCAGTGTAAGAACCATAGTATTCCTTAATCTTTGAAAATGCGTAATCAAGTGCGTAACCTTTTCCTACCTTAGTTCTGGAAAAACGCTCATAGACAATAGCACCGCTGTTTCTTGCGATGTCTGCGGTATTATCAGAACAATTATCAGCAACAACAAATATATCAATAAGCTCAGAAGGATAGTTCTGAGCCTTAATACTCTTTATAAGATTGGCAATAACAGCACTTTCATTTCTTGCCGCAACAATAAAAGCAAATCTATGAAGATTTTTGGCTTCATACACCTGCTTTTTCTTACGTTTTTCATTAAAAAGTGCTACAATTACATATATTAGCTGATAAAAATATAATACCGTTAAAGCTGTGTAAAGGATTGTGTTGATAGCAGAAATTGCTTTCATTGTTATTCCTCTCAAATTCGGTTAAAACATAATTGTCCAAAAAACATAAAGACTAAATTAAAGTCTTTTATGATTATATCATTACTTTCTTAAGTGTCAATAGAAAATTAAAGTGTTTGACAAAAACAACAATTATAATATTATATATAATAACGAAGAAAAAATAAGAAGAATTAAGAAGGGTTAAGTATGTATAAGGAAGTTTCTAATCTGATTATTTATGGCGATATGGATAAAAATTCCATTTTGTCCTGTCTTGCAGATATTTTTTATAAATTTGAAAATGGAGGAAGCAGCAAGTCTGAACTTACAAAAGAAGTGTACACCCAGGTTAAGCGTATACTGTCTGTTGCTACCGATTATGGCTTTGATGAGAATCTGTGGCAGAATTATCTTACATTTGTACTTATTACAACGGAGAATCCGTTTAGCATAACCTGTGAAAAAACAGGTGCAAGTGATGGGAGCGTCAATACATTTGCACTTAATGATTTTCATAATTTTAGGGTGCTGTTCCATTATGATTTTTCAGAGATTGAGAGGGAACTGGGAATTGACTGCTTTACTATTCTTACACATTATAAGGCAATATGTAAGAAGGAACTTATGTATAACCATAATGTAAGTGAAAAAGTGCAGGTCTTGAGCAAACGTCTTGCATCTGCTGAAACAGACCAGGAGTTCTTTGATTTTGTAACTACCTTTTACAAAGATTACGGCGTTGGTATGTTTGGACTTAACAAAGCTTTCAGAATCAGCAGTGAAGCCGATGGACACGTAAGATTCAATGCAATAAACAATATGGACAAGGTTAAGCTTGATGATCTTGTTGGATATGAAATACAGAAAAAGAAGCTTGTTGATAACACTGAAGCCTTTGTTAACGGAAGAAAAGCAAATAACTGTCTGTTGTTTGGTGACAGCGGAACGGGCAAGTCTACAAGTATCAAGGCAATTGTCAATCAGTATTATGACCAGGGTCTTAGAATGATAGAGATATATAAGCATCAGTTTAAGGACCTTTCTGAGGTTATAGCAAGAATTAAGAACAGGAATTATAAGTTTATTATTTATATGGATGATTTGTCATTTGAGGAGTTCGAGATAGAATACAAGTTCCTAAAGGCTGTTATCGAGGGTGGTGTTGAAACTAAGCCGGATAATATTCTTATATATGCCACGTCAAACAGAAGACATCTCATTAAGGAGACCTGGAATGACAGGAATGATGTGGAGATGCAGAATGGAATGCATAAGTCTGATACAATGGAAGAAAAGCTTTCTCTTGTCAACAGATTTGGATGCCAGATATGTTATTCAAAGCCAACCCAGCAGGAATATTTTGATATTGTGGTTAATCTTGCCAGAAGAAGCGGCGTAACAATGTCTGAAGATGAGCTTAAGCGGGAAGCAAACAAGTGGGAGTTAAGTCATGGCGGCATATCTGGAAGAACAGCACAGCAATTTGTAAACTACTGTATGGGAATGCAGGAATAATATTGATTAAGATAGGAATAACAGGATGATTTCATATATAAAAGGTGAGTTGACGGAAATTTCAGAAGGGATTATTGTTGTAGAGAATAATGGCATAGGATTTAATATCAATGTTCCAGCTACAGTGATTTCTTCGCTGTCGTCAATAGGAGAAGAGGTTAAGGTATATACATATCTTCAGATTAGAGAGGATGCCCACAGCCTTTATGGATTTTTGACAAGGGATGACCTTAACATGTTTAAAATGCTTATCAATGTTAATGGTATTGGACCTAAAGGAGCACTGGCTATTCTTTCTACCATATCACCGGATGATTTAAGGTTTGCTATATGTTCAGGTGATGTAAAACTTATATCTAGTGCACCAGGAATTGGAAATAAGATTGCCCAGAAGATTATTCTTGAATTAAAGGATAAAATTAATCTTACTGATGTACTGGAAAGGTCGGAAGGCAGTAGCATTGAAAATGCATCCGGCAGTGAGCTTAATGCCAAGAATGAGGCTGTTGAGGCACTGGTAAGTCTGGGGTACAGCAATTCAGAGGCTGTAAGGGCTGTCAGACAGATAGATGATGCTGATAAAAAGGATTCAGAGACAATTCTTAAAGAGGCTTTGAAAAAGCTGGCTATTATATAATAATTATGAGGAAATCTGATGGAAAAACGAATTATATCTACCGAAGTTATAGAGGAAGATGTTAAAATTGAAAATAATTTAAGACCTCTTACCCTGGACGATTATGTTGGACAGGAAAAGATAAAAAGAAACCTGAAGGTATACATAGAAGCTGCCAAAGAAAGGCATGACGCTCTTGACCATGTGCTGTTTTATGGTCCTCCGGGACTTGGTAAAACCACGCTTGCCGGTATTATTGCTAATGAGATGGGAACACATATTAAGGTGACTTCAGGACCTGCAATCGAAAAGCCGGGTGAGATGGCTGCAATCCTTAACAATTTGTCTGAGGGTGATGTGCTTTTTGTTGATGAGATTCACAGGCTAAACCGTCAGGTAGAAGAAGTTCTGTATCCTGCTATGGAGGATTACCAGATTGATATAATGATTGGTAAAGGAGCAACTGCCAGGTCAATAAGGCTTGAGCTTCCTAAGTTTACCCTGGTTGGAGCAACTACGAGAGCTGGACTGCTATCAGCTCCTTTAAGGGACAGGTTTGGCGTTGTTAATCACCTTGAATATTATAATATTCAGGAACTTGAAACAATTATTGCCCGTTCTGCCCGGTGTCTTGGCGTGGAGATTGATGAACAGGGTACTCATGAAATGGCAAGAAGATCAAGAGGAACCCCAAGACTTGCCAACAGGCTGCTTAAGAGAGTCAGAGATTTTGCCCAGGTAAAATACAATGGAAAGATTACAGGAGAAGTTGCTAACTATGCATTGAATCTTCTTGATGTTGATAAGGATGGACTGGATAGAAATGACAGGCTTATCTTATCGACTATTATCAACAAATACAATGGAGGACCTGTGGGAATTGAGACACTGGCAGCCTCTATTGGTGAAGACTCAGGTACATTGGAAGATGTGTATGAACCATATCTTATACAGAATGGCTTCATAAACAGGACACCAAGAGGCCGGGTTGCAACAGACCTTGCTTATAAAAATCTTGGTATTGAACATCTATAGTTTCTTATGGTACAATAAAGTAAGTTTTTTGTGATACACAATTGGGAGGATGTCATGGCATCAAAGAATAATGCGGATGTAGTGATTGGCGGCAAGGTATTTAGGGTTTGCGGATACGAAAGTGAAGAATACTTACAGAAAGTTGCTAATTATATTAATGGTAAGATAGCTGAATATACAAAGGAAGACTCATTCAGGAGAATGTCTCCGGAGATGAGAGCTAACATATTATATCTAAATATTGCTGATGATTATTTTAAGGCTAAAAAGCTTGGTGATAGCTTGTCAGAAGAGATAGAAAGCAAAGATAAAGAGATATATGACCTCAAGCATGAGCTTATTGCTACACAGATAAAGGCGGATACTTCTGCTAAGGAGGTAGATGAGCTTAAGAAGGAGATTAACAAATATCAGAAGAGTATTGTTAAACTTGAGACAGAACTTAATGCTAAATAATCATTATTATATGTGAACCTGTGATTTGTAAGCAAATTGCAGGTTTATTATAATTGGAGGACAGATTGAAAAATATAGAAGTTTTGGCACCGGCAGGTTCTCTTGAGATATGTAAGGCAGTTATCAGAGCAGGAGCAGATGCTGTATATCTGGGTGGAGATATGTTTGGGGCAAGGGCATATGCAGGAAATCTTAACATGGAGGAAATGTTAGAGGCACTGGATTACGCTCATATAAGAGATGCAAAGATATATCTTACTGTTAATACACTCCTTAAAGAAGATGAGATTAATGAAAAACTCATTGATTATTTAAAACCATATTATGAAGCAGGACTTGATGCTGTAATAGTACAGGATTTAGGCGTGTTTAATGTGATAAGAAGTTTTTTCCCAGACCTCAACATTCATGCCAGTACACAGATGACAGTTACCGGTTCTAATGGAGCAAGAATTCTTAAAGACATGGGAGCTTCCAGAATTGTGACTGCAAGAGAACTGACTTCTTCCGAAATCAGGCAGATTCATGATAATGTAGATATTGAGATAGAAGCTTTTGTCCATGGTGCTCTGTGTTATTGTTATTCGGGACAGTGTCTTTTAAGCAGCATGAATGGCAACAGGAGTGGCAACAGGGGCAGATGTGCACAGAGCTGCCGTATGATGTATGATGTGTACAACAGGGATAGACAGGTCAATAAAACAGGGGAATGTTATCCATTAAGTCCTAAAGATATGTGCGCCCTGTATGTTCTGCCAGATGTTATTGATGCAGGTGTGTATTCATTGAAGATTGAAGGAAGAATGAAGAATGTCACATATGCTGCTGGCGTTACCAATATTTACAGAAAGTATGTTGATATGTATCTGGAAAAGGGAAGGTCTGGATATGAGGTAGACAGGCAGGATGTTGAGAACCTTATGGATATATATAACCGTGGTGGCTTTACTGATGGTTATTTTACCGGTAAAAAGGGAAGAGACATGATGTGGGTGGAAAGACCTAATCACATGGGAACAAAGGCACTTCAGGTTATAAGTAATGTTAATGGTAAAGTGACATTTAAGGCATTAAGAGATATATATCCACAGGATGTATTTGAGATTGACAGTGATAATTCATTTTCAAGTGGTGGAAGATACAGAAGTGGTGATACATTCATTGTTAATCTTCCAAGAAAATATCCACTTTCTAAGGACAGAGTATTATTCAGGACAAGAAATAACAATATTACCAGATATGTTGCACAAGAATTTGCTGATAATAACAAAAACGGCTGTAAACCTGTTGATATGAAATTATGTGTTTCACCAGGGGAACCTTTGGAACTTAATGTTAGAGCATTAGGGATGTCAGCTGTAGTTACCGGTCCGGTGGTGGATGTGGCTGAAAATGCAGCTGCAAAAGAAGATGATGTAAGAGAAAGATTGAAAAAACTGGGAAACACAGATTTTGTTCCTGGGGAAATTGAAGCAGTCATTAACGGAAAGTGTTTTTTACCTGTAGCATGGATTAATGACATAAGAAGACAGGGAATTGACAGGGTTAAAGCAATGATACTTGACAGCAGCAGAAGAACCTTTAAACAATCAGAAGATATATCTGTCAAGTCGGAAGGAGCTGGAAAACTCCCAGATTTAAATAAAAACCATGATATAAAAGAATCAGTTCTGGTGTCATGTGAAAGCCAGCTTGTGGAAATCACAGATATATATCAGGGGAAAAGAAAGATTTCAGATGTATATGTAGAAAGAGAAGTGCTTACAGATAAAGGACTGGATTTAATTAATAAATTAATTGAATCAGGAGTAAATGTACTGCTGGCTCTGCCTCATATCATTACACAGAATGACATAATGAAATGCAGTTTACTTATTAACAAGGCAGTTAAGGCGGGGATTACTTCATTTCTTGTAAGAAATCTTGAGCAAATAGGTCTCTTGGGAAGCATTATGCCTGGGGCAGGGATTGTTACAGATGCCAATCTTTACTGTTGGAATTCAAAAGCTTTCCAGATGCTTAGAACAATTATTGAAAAATGTGGCTTAAAACTCATAAGGGTAACATATCCATATGAGCTTACAGTTAATGAAATTAATAAGATATATACTGATTGTGATATGGAATTTGTAAGGAGTACATATATTCCTGTAATGGTTTCAAAACAGTGTGTCAGAAAAACATATGGCTTGTGTGATGGTGCCGGCAGTGTTACAGTGATTAAAGACAGGAACAGAGGCAGAAGCTATAACGTGTTAAGCAAATGTGATTACTGTTACAGTCTTATGCTAAACTCACAAAAGCTGTATGTTCCATATGATAGCAGTATTATTGGGGATATTTCACCTGATTACTTACGGACAGAGTTTAATTTCTCAAAAGAGTCGGTTCAAAATATTGACAGAAAGTCTGATTCAAGCGGTAAAGAATACATGGCTCATCTTGTCACAGGGGTAGAATAATGCGTATAGTTTTACTTGAATTATCGAAATACGGATTTGCTTTTCTTATTATGTTTTATACAGCAGTTTCTTATTATGGTGCTGCATGTAAGAATGAATCAAGGAAAAGAGTTACATATGTATTACAGAATGTCTTTATGTTCTCAATACATATTCTGGGGTATTTCATATTGTATATTAATAACAGTGAGGATATTAATTATCTGATATTGTATTTTGCACAGTTGATTTATCTGTTTATGGTAGTCACTGTTTTTGATATTCTGTATCCTAAGGCATCAAGGCTTTTGATAAATAATATGTGTATGCTTATGTCAATAGGCTTTATTATGAATGCCCGGCTTGATTACAACAAATGCCTGAAACAGTTTATTATTGCCTGCGCATCAACAATTATATGTTTCTTTATTCCATGGCTTATTAAGAAGGTAAAAAGTTTCAGGAGTATGGGATGGGGATATTGTGCAGTTGGTCTGGCTCTGTTAATTGGAGTGCTTTTTTCAAGCCGTGTATATGGTGCTAATCTTGTTCTTAGTGTTGGACCGGTTTCTGTACAGCCGGGTGAATTTGTAAAAATACTGTTTGTTATGTTTGTGGCATCAATGTTTAACAAATCAGTTGATTTCAAACAGGTTGCAATAACTACTGCCATGTCTGCAATTCATGTAATAGTACTTGTATTGTCTAAGGATCTGGGAGCCGCACTTATATTCTTTGTTGTATATGTATGTATGCTGTATGTGGCCACAAGGCGGCTTGATTATATGATTGCGGGGCTGGGAGTTGGAGCTTTGGCTTCTGTTGCAGCTTACAATGTTTTTGGACATATCAGGCAGAGAGTTGCTATATGGAAGAATCCATGGGCTACAATCGATTCAAGTGGTTATCAGATATGTCAGTCCATGTTTTCCATAGGGATGGGATCCTGGTTTGGCTTTGGATTGTGTCAGGGTATGCCGAAAAAAATACCTGTTGTTGAAAAGGATTTTATATTTTCTGCAATAGTTGAAGAGTTTGGCGTTATATTTGCAGTATGCCTTATTATGATATGTCTCAATAATCTGATTTTAATGATGAACATTGCTTCAAGATGCAAAACTGTCTTTTACAGGCTTGTTGCAGTTGGTTTGGGAGTGACATATGGATTTCAGGTTTTCCTTACCGTAGGAGGAGCAATGAAAATGATACCTATGACAGGTGTCACACTGCCTTTTGTAAGTTACGGCGGAAGCTCTATGTTAAGCTCACTGGTTATATTTGCTATAATCAACGGAATGTATAATATGAGACAGGACGAGGTTGGCGTTAATGAAAAAACAGGAAAAGCAAAAAAAGAAAAGGGAAAGTGATATTCTGTGGAATAAAAAGAAGGGCTTAAGAAATTATGAAACTAATGTTATTTCATTTTTATTTATGGCACTTTTTCTTGCCATGGCCTTTTATCTTGTTTATTTTACAGTTTATAAATCTGATTCAGTGGTTAATAATTCCTACAATAAAAGAATTGACATTTTATCAGGTAAAGTGGTAAGAGGATGTATTCTTACTTCTGATGGTATAGTTCTTGCGGAAACTAAAACAGACGAATCAGGAGAGGAGTATAGATATTATCCATTAGGAAACATGTATTGCCATGTTGTGGGACTGAATCTTTCAAAAAGCGGAGTTGAAGGTCAGGAAAATTATGAATTATTATCTACTAACGGGAATATAATAGAAGAGTTGACTAATGAATTAAAGGGAAAGAAATCTGCAGGTAATGATGTGGTTCTGACGATTGATTCAAAACTACAGAAAGCAGCATATGATGCCCTTGGAAATAACAAAGGTGCTGTTGTAGCCATGGAGCCTTCAACAGGTAAGATACTGGCTATGGTTTCCAAACCAGATTATGATCCTAATTATGCAGATGAATATTATAATTCATGGCTTGAATATGAAAGTAGTGATTCTGTACTGTTAAACAGAGCAGTTAATGGACTTTATGCACCTGGTTCAACATTTAAAGTTATGACTGCACTGGAATATATAAGAGATTATGAGGGTTATGAGGACTTTGTGTATGATTGTTCTGGCAGCGCATATGTAAGTGGAGGAACAACAATTCCGTGTTCTGATGAAAAAGTACATGGAGAGGAAGATTTATCTGATGCTTTTGCCAATTCATGCAATTCTTTTTTTTCTACCATTGGCTTTGAATTGAAGCTTGGTAAATTCAGACAGCTTTGTGAGACATTTTATTTCAACAGGAATCTGAATATTGGTATGGATGCATCGGTAAGCAGTTTTCAGCTTGATGAGAACTCAGGCATCAGTGAAATTCAGGAAACATGCATAGGACAAGGAAAAACCATGATTAGTCCTATACATAATCTGATGATTATCTCATCAATTGCCAATGGTGGTGTTATGATGAACCCGTATGTTGTTATGCAGGTGCAGACTGCATCAGGAAAAGTGCTCAGTGTTAATATGCCTACACAGAAAGCACAGGTGTGTTCAGAAGAGGAGGCAGAATACATTGGCTCTCTTTGCAGAAAAGTTGTCACTGATGGTACAGGTGGGGCTTTTCGGTGGACAGGCTATGAAGCAGCTGGAAAGACAGGAACAGCCCAGTATGACAGCAGTGGACTTGCACATTCCTGGTTTATTGGGTACGCTCCATACGATAACCCAGAAATTGCCATTAGTGTTGTTCTTGAAGGCGGATACTCAGGACAGTCGGCACAGTATGTTGCCAAAGCTGTGTTAGATGCCTATTTTAACTGATACTGAGGGGAATTAGTTGTTGCCAACGTTTGACTGTTTGGTGTATAATTATTTCAAAGAGGTCACACCTGATATGCAGGAGGAATTGCGATGATAGAGGCAACAAGCTGTGGTGGTGTGGTAATTTATCGGGGCAAGATTCTTGTATTGTACAAGCGGTATAAGAATAAATATGAAGGATGGGTTCTTCCTAAAGGAACGGTAGAGATGGGGGAGACTCATGAAGAGACAGCCATTAGAGAAGTTAAGGAAGAAAGTGGAGCAGATGCTGTTATCAGAAGATATCTGGGTGCTACTCATTATAATTTCTCAACATCACGGGAGATGGTTAATAAGGAAGTATTGTGGTATCTGATGTCCTCCGAGAGTTATTATAGCAAGCCACAGAGAGAAGAATATTTTGAAGATTCAGGTTACTATAAGTATAACGAGGCTTTTCATCTGTTAAGATTTCCTAACGAGAAACAGATACTTGAAAAGGCTTATGCTGAGTATGAACTAATGCGAAGAAACGGAGAATGGTGATTAATGGTTGATGGAATTACTTCATTAGATGGCAGTGTATATCTTGTTGAAAGCAATACATCAGGTGATTCATCATCTGTAAATGCGGCATCCTTTGATGAGGTTTACTCTGCTGTAGCCTCAGATGAGGATTTGGATTACATATTTCAGAATGTAGCCAGGGAGTATGGGCTTAATGTTTCCTTTCTTAAAGCGGTAGCTCAGGCAGAATCCGGGCTTGATAAGAATGCTGTATCAAGTGGAGGTGCTCTTGGAATTATGCAGCTTATGCCTGCTACATGTGAAAGCTATGGTGTTTCGGATCCTTTTGATGCAAGGCAGAATATAACAGGAGGGGCGAAGGTACTTAAGTGGCTTATGGAGGAGTATAATGGGAATGCCACTCTTGCTCTTGCTGCATATAATGCTGGTTACGGTAATGTGAACAGATATGGCGGCGTACCACCATTTAATGAGACCTGGAATTTTATTAATAAGATTAATAGTTTACTGGGTGGAGCTCTTGATGGTGATTCTTCAACTATTGAAGGAGCATCGGCAACATTCTTTGGAGAAGTTGAAGCAGAGCAGAATCTGGATGAAACGGTTAAGGAAGAACAGTCTGTTGTTTATGCAGATGAAGAATCAAATCAGGTAGTTCTGCTTGATGGCAACCAGTATCAGAAGGAGATTATTGACGGAAACCAGTATCTTGTCAAGGAACAGGATAGTGTTGTTAATGAGTTAAACCGTGAGCAGCAAAGCGGTGACGACGAATTAATGACAGAAGAGGAGTATAATTATTTTAAGAATGCATTCATGCAGGCACTTAACAGCATGTCTTCTGACGTAATAAAGCAAGATGATAATTCATATTCGGAACCTGTGCTGGCAAAGAATCTGTATGACGTGTATTCTGGTAGTTATAATAGATTTATTTAACATATAATATTAAGAGATTGAGGTAGTGTTATGAAAGAAAGAATTAAAGTGTATCTGTATAATAAGACAATTAAAGAGATTGATATGTCAGATTTTTCTTATCTTTCTGAAGATATCTTTTCAGAGAGAGGAGATATTATCAAAGTTATTCTTCCGGAAGGCGTGGAGGTAATTGGAGATAATGCCTTTGAGAATTGTGCTAATCTTGAAGAGGTTATCTGCCCTAAGAGCCTTAAGAAAATTGGTGCTGAAGCATTTGCGGATTGTATCAAGCTGCATAAGGTTGAATTTGGCCCGGATGTTCTGGTTGATGCAAGTGCTTTTAAGGGGTGCTATAATATATAGCATGGTTAATAGTATTATTTCCAGTGTTTATAAGGGGATGGCCGTATGTCCATCCCCTTTATTTTTCTTGACAAATGTGAGCGGTTAATATACGATTTTATTCAGAAAAGTTTGAGACTTATACTTACTTACACCATGAGAAAGGAAGTAAAAATATGGCAGAGAAGAAGACATTTGTAACATTAGGGCAGTTACAGGAAATTGATAAGAAGTATCCTACACCTTATCATCTTTATGATGAGAATGGTATAAGAGAGAATGCAAAGAGGCTGTATGAGGCATTTTCATGGAATAAAGGGTTTAAAGAGTTTTTTGCTGTTAAGGCAACTCCTAATCCTTATATTCTTGATATTCTCCATGAAATGGGATGTGGAACAGATTGTTCATCAATGACAGAGCTTATGATGAGCAAGGCATGTGATTTTAAGGCAGGAGAGATTATGTTCTCTTCTAATGATACACCGGCGGAGGAGTTTAAGTATGCCAACGAAATCAATGCAATTATTAATCTTGATGATATTACACATATAGAGTGTCTTGAGAATGCTCTTGACGGCAAATTACCTGATACAATCTGTTGCAGATATAATCCAGGCGGAGTATTTAAACTTGGCACATCAATTATGGACAATCCTGGGGATGCTAAGTATGGAATGACTCATGAGCAGATACTTGAGGCATACAGAATCCTTAAATCTAAAGGAGTAAAGCATTTTGGAATTCATTCTTTCCTTGCGAGCAATACTGTTTCTAATGAATATTATCCTACACTTGCCAAGATTCTTTTTGAACTTGCTGTTGAAGTCAAGGAAAAGGTGGGAATTGATATTGAATTTATTAATCTTTCAGGTGGTGTAGGAATTGATTACAGACCAGATCAGCCAAAGAATGATATTGCTGTGATAGGAGAGGGCGTTCGAAAGGCTTATGAAGAAATACTATCTCCTGCAGGTCTTGGTAATATTGCAATATATACAGAGCTGGGAAGATATATGCTGGCACCATATGGATGTCTTGTTACCAAGGCTATTCATGAAAAACATACTCACAAGGAGTATATTGGTGTGGATGCATGTGCAGCAAATCTTATGAGACCAGCTATTTATGGAGCATATCACCATATTACTGTGGCAGGAAAGGAGAATTCTGCTTGTGACCATGTATATGATGTGGTAGGTTCTCTTTGCGAGAATTGTGATAAATTTGCAATAGACAGAGAACTTCCTGAGATAAATAAGGGCGATTATCTTATTATTCATGACACAGGAGCCCACGGATTCTCAATGGGTTATAACTATAATGGTCGTCTTCGTTCTGCGGAACTTCTGCTTAAAGAGGATGGAAGTGTCCAGATGATAAGAAGAGCAGAGACACCAAAGGATTATTTTGCTACATTTGATTACACAGATTTTTATAAAAAGTTAGATTTATAGTATTGATTGTGACATATTACATTTAAAGGGTTAGTTGATATGAAGGATTTAAGCAGCATTGCCTCTGATTTATCCAGAGGCAGAGATTTTAACAATAATCTTGATAAGTACATCAGAGGAATGTCTTCAATGTACAATGGTCTTGCATATATTAAACTGTCTATGAATTATTATACAGTTTATGATATGAACAAGGAACAGGGGAGTAATGCAGATCAGCTTTATAGCATAATGTACAGTGAATTTAATGATGTTGTCAGAAGGCTTCTGGATAAATCGCTGTCAGTTTCAGACATTGAGCAGTTCAGACAGAAAATTATCAGTACCATGGATGTTGTTATTGCCTTTATTGACAGATTAAGGATTTATGAGCATATCCTTAACAGAGTTGAATACAGGTTTAAGGATTCAGATTTTGATTCTTCATATTACAACACATATCTGACTAATGATTTGATGCATTACATTTTATCAGATAAGGATAATGTAGTTATTAACGGTAAGATTGCTAATATTATTGGACAGCTTCCTGTCAGAATTTCCAGAGAGACATTCTTTGAACATATCAGGGATGCATTTTCACTTTACCATGGTGCCCAGAAGGGGACGATTGATGATTTCGGTTATTCTCTTAAGACTACAGCAATGCTGTGTGAGCCGGAAAATTTTAAGAATCTTATTCCAGATATGACAGACATAATCGACCAGCTTTCTGGTGCTGATTATTCTTCTCTGGATAAGGATGAGTACGAAAAGCTGTATGGTCTGTTAAAGACTGGTGCTGAAAGAATGAATAACTGTGCTGATTATTATGTTCTTCTTGCATCAATGGTAAATGATATATATTCTATTGTGCTGAGCAATGAATACAGTCTTGGTGATAATTCTGAGACTGAGCTGGCACAGGAGATTATATCAAAGATAAATCTGGCAGAACTTAATGAAGGTGTTGTTTCAGAAGAGATTCTTGATAAATTTGTTTTATTTGAGGGAAAACAGGAAAAAATACTAGGGATTATCTCTCAGTGTGACTATTGTATTCATGAACTTCCTGACAGTTTCCCTGAACAGATACAGGAATCAGGTAATTCACAAGGCATAGATATTCTCAATATAATCACTAAACTACAGTCAGGAAGTGATTTCGTACAGCTTCATGGAGATAAGGATTACAACACTGTTCCTGATGATTCATATGCTGATGGAGTGTGTGATAAGATAATTGCTGAATTGTCAGATATGTTTGGACATGTTTCAATCCAGGTCAGAAGGGCAGTTATGGCAACATTGCTGTCTCAGCTGCCAGTATTCTTTAACAATACGGAAGAGATACAGAGCTATATAAACGTGGCATTAATGCAATGCTCTGACAAAGCGGAGCAGAAAGCTACAGTGGAAATTCTTAAGTCAATTATGGAAGGCTGATATGAAGTGGTATAAAAAGCTGTATTTAGGTGAGAATGCTGAAAAATCCCGATATAAAGTGTTTGGAAGAATCAGGATGAATAAGTTTTCATTCAATACATATCTGATTGTGCTTCCATCTAACAAGGAAAATCTTTTGGATATTATTTCTGCCAATATGCTTTTACAGCCATATTTCAAGAAGAAAGAAAACAGGGAAAATCTGTATGTTTTAGGTATTGCAGATGGGAAAGATGAAGCTTTGGAAGTGGTAAGAACTATTATTGATGAAGTATATACCAATACAGGGTCATTTAATATCAGTGGATATTTGCATTTTGGAGATAGGAGAGCATAATGCTTCATATATTGCTACTAATAATTAAGATTCTGCTTATTACAGTTTCTGCAATTCTGGCATTTCTTCTTCTGACAATTCTGACAGTTTTGTTTGTACCTGTAAGATACAGGATTAGTGGTGAATACGACAACAGTAGTCAGTATGTTGCTGGAAAGGTTTCATGGCTTTTGCATATTGTTTCTTTTACTGGTGGATACAGTAAGGAGAATAAAGTTTTTTATGCTTTGAGAATATTCGGAATAAGAATTAATCTTTCAAAGAAAGCAAAGCCGGATAAATCAGATAAAAAACAGGAAAAGAATGTTTTTGATTCTGAAACTTCAGAACAAGAGAAAGAAGCTGAAGAATACAATGGTAAATCCGATGCAGCTGATAGTGAAAATCAGGATCTGGCGGATGAGGAAAAATCTGGTTACGTAAAGAGTGACGAAGCCAAAGAAAAGTCTGACAATAAAGAAACGTTCAAAGAAAAAGTTTCTTTTTCACAAAAGCTTAAAAAGGTTAAAGAGTCACTGACAGAATTAATAAATAATACAAAAGAAACAAAAGAAAAGATATCAAAGAAGTTGAATAATCCTGATTATAAGGAGTTGGCAGGTTTTTTGTGGAACCAGTTTAAAAAGCTTATGAGGATTATAAAACCGAAAAAAGGCAGTCTTTATGTCCACTTTGGATTTGATGATGTTGAAACGACGGGAAAGGCTGCTATGTATCTGGCTGTTCTGTATGGTTTATTGGGACTTGATATCCAGATTTATCCGGATTTTGATAATAGAGTTCTGGAAGGTAAAGTTAAATTAATTGGAAGTATCAGATTGTGGGGAATTGTTGTTATTGCAATAAGGTGCTTCTTAAACAAAGACTTTAGAAAATATATTTTGAAAAAGTAAATGGAGGTATAACAATGGCAGAAAACAATTTTCAGGAGACAGTTTCATCTTTATTCAAGGGTATGGATTCTTTTATTTCGGCAAAGACTGTTGTTGGGGATGCCGTTACGGTAAAAGATACAATAATTCTTCCGCTTGTTGATGTATCTTTTGGAGTGGGAGCGGGAGCTTTTGCTGGTGACAAGAAGAATAATGCCGGGGGAGCCATGACTGGTAAAATATCGCCAAGTGCTGTTCTTGTTATTCAGAATGGTTCAACAAAGCTTGTAAATATTAAGAATCAGGATACAGTTACTAAAATTCTTGATATGGTTCCAGATGTTGTGGACAAGATTACATCAAAGTTTGGTGGCTCTGATGAAACTGATGAAGAGCTTAATGAGGCAATAGATGGTGTTGCAAGGGAATATAATAATCAGTAACAGCATATAATATATTGACCTTATATTAGGGGAGAGTAGGTGTTATGTACTGTCGCCTGATGGGCTTTATATTGTTCTGGATTGCAGTGGGGATGCTGCTGGCTTTATTTATTGCTGACAATATATTTTTATGTGTCTGTATTATTATTGGTCTTATGATTATAGGTTTTAACATGTTTTGCAGGTGATGGCATATTTTTGTAAAAAGTTGTTGCAAATTGTTGCTATATCTGATAGAATAACTTCTGTTGTGGGTAAAGACCCCCAAATGAGCTAAGGAGGTGTAAATCGATGGCAAAATGTGCAATTTGTGAAAAAGGTGCTCACTTTGGAATAGCTGTGAGCCATTCTCATAGAAGATCAAATAAGAAGTGGAATGCTAACGTTAAGTCTGTAAAGGTTAAGGTTAACGGAACACCACAGAAGATGTATGTATGTACATCATGCTTACGTTCAGGTGCTGTTGAACGTGCTTAATTTAATTTTTTGCTATTAATTTTCGAAAATTTATAACATGGAAGGGCAGATTGTTTGGGCAGTCTGCTCTTTTTTTAGAGATTTTATTGAATTATACGTAATTTTTATGTATAATACCAATATTAAATTGGATATTTGTGTGTATCCGTAATTAGGAGGTATATATATGAAGGGATATATAGATGGTGATTTGGGTAGAATTTCCATTGATTCCGAAGTTATTGCCAGATATGCAGGCTCAACAGCGGTAGAGTGCTTTGGTATCGTTGGAATGGCTGCAGTCAGCATGAAAGATGGTTTATTTAAACTGTTAAAAGGTGACAGCCTTACAAGAGGTATTAATGTTAAGATAGATGAAGATAATAAAATATCAATTGAATTTCATGTAATTGTTTCTTATGGTGTAAGTATTCTTACAGTGGCAGACAATCTTATTGAGAATGTTAAATACAAAGTTCACGAGTTTACCGGACTTGAGATTAAGAAGATTGATATATATGTTGAAGGTGTAAGAGTAATCGACTGATTTTCATAATAGTATGCGATAAGGCAGAATGGAGGATATTTTTAACAATGAATACAATAGATGCAGCACTGGTACAGAAGATGTTCCTTGCAGGCGCAAAGAATCTTGAATCTAATAAGGAATGGATTAATGACCTTAATGTGTTCCCTGTGCCAGATGGTGATACAGGAACTAATATGACAATGACAATAATGTCTGCTGCCAAGGAAGTGAGCAGTATTGTAAATCCAACTATGGAAAATCTTGCGAAGGCCATTTCCAGCGGTTCATTAAGAGGTGCAAGAGGTAATTCAGGTGTTATTCTTTCTCAGCTTTTAAGAGGTTTTTCTAAGGAGATGTCTTCGTTAAAGGAAATATCTGTTGAGAATCTTGCTTCTGCTACCCAGAGGGCAACAGAAACTGCATATAAGGCTGTTATGAAACCAAAGGAAGGTACAATTCTTACTGTTGCCAAGGGAATATCAGATAAGACAGCAGAGATTGCGGCAGAATCTGACGATATAGAATCAGCACTTCTTACAATTATTGAGCATGCAGAATATGTTCTTTCAAAGACACCTGATATGCTGCCGGTATTAAAAGAGGCAGGCGTTGTAGATTCAGGCGGACAGGGACTTGTTGTATTCTTAAGGGGAATGTATGATGCTTTAACAGGAAAAGTTACTAATTTTGAAATTACAGAACCTAATCCAGAGTTTAAGGCAGGCTCTTCAATGCCAGGAAAGGGTGCTGCAGTTGAGAATGCAGATATTAAGTTTGGTTACTGTACAGAATTTATCATTATGCTTGAAAAAGAGTTTAATGAGGATACAGAGGTAAAGTTTAAGGAGTTCTTATCTTCAATAGGTGACTCAATTGTTTGTGTTGCACTTGATGATATTGTTAAGGTGCATGTTCATACTAACCATCCTGGTCAGGCATTTGAGAAAGCACTGGAGTATGGTCAGCTTACAAAGATGAAAGTTGACAATATGAGAGAGGAACATAATCAGAAGGTTGTTGCCCAGTCAGAGATGCAGGCTGCAATTGCCAAGGAGGCACAGGAGAAGAACAGTAAATCTGTTAATACTCCTAAGAAGGATTATGGTTTTATAACAATTGTTGCTGGAAGTGGTCTTTCTGAGATATTTAAAAGTCTTGGTGTTGATCAGGTTATTGAAGGCGGCCAGACAATGAATCCAAGTACAGAAGATATTCTTAATGCAGCTGATAATATTAATGCAGATACTATATTTGTACTTCCAAATAATAGTAATATCATACTTGCTGCAAACCAGGCAGCTTCAATTGTTGATAATAAGAAGATTATAGTTATTCCTACAAAGACTGTTCCACAGGGTATTACAGCAATGATTAATTTTGAGGAATCACGCTCTGCACAGGAGAATGAAGTTACTATGACAGAGTCTCTTGCTGGTGTTTCTACAGGACAGGTAACATATGCTGTGAGGGATACTTCTATTGATGGTAAGACAATTTGTAATGGCGATATAATGGGAATTGGTGATAAAGGTCTCTTGGCTGTGGGAAAGGAAATTGATGATACAGTCCTTGAGATGCTGGAAGCAATGTTATCAGAGAACGATGATGCTGAGCTTGTAAGCCTTTATTATGGTGAGGAGATTTCTGAGGAACAGGCAGATTCACTTGCTGCTTTGATTGAAGGCAGATTCCCTGACATTGATGTTGAGGTTCAGATGGGCGGACAGCCAGTTTACTATTATTTAGTTTCGGTAGAATAATATCAATATGAGAATTACAGAATTAAAGGGCATTGGAGAGAAAAGTGCCCAGTGTTTTAGCAGGCTTAATGTATACACAGTTGAGGATCTCGTGGGTTTATACCCACGGGATTATGACGTGTACGAAGAGCCTGCTTTAATTAATGAATTAAATCAGGATTATGAGAAGACAACAGTGGCTGTGGATGGAGTAGTTGCCAAAAATCTTGAAGTATACAATAC
>SAMEA3663175__coassemble_146_pt1 | contig 19469 bp, 15 predicted proteins | sample SAMEA3663175__metabat2_high_PE_014 | metagenome-assembled genome bin SAMEA3663175 (sample SAMEA3663175) | pig gut metagenome | biome: pig gut; feature: pig-associated habitat; material: faeces | place: Denmark | collected 2012 | reverse complement strand
CTTTTACAATCTCATGATTCCCACACTCAAACAGCTCGACAAATCGGGCTTTGATGAGGTCGTCTAATAGAGCTAATTCATTTTCTCTACCAGACAAAATATCCATCATTTTATCAAGAACTCTAACAATTTCTCTTTGCTCATCTATAGAACAAACCTCTATTTCAACCTCAGATAAAGTTACCTTATTCAAGGTTTTTCCCATAACAGCTTTATTGCTACCTTCATCCCAGTTTCTATACTTAAACATATAAAAGATGTATTCTGGGAGAATATCAACTACATGCTTATCATGAAAAGCCATTATTGCTTCGTTAGAATACATATCTTCTGCTGTTATTGCCGTTTTCCCAATTGATAACTTAAAACTCATAATAACTGTATTAGCAGGAATAACTTTTATACCACTTTCTTCAACAGCAACTTCAGACAAGTATTCCTTCGTATCAGAAATATACTTTCCTGTCTTTGATAAATCAGCTATAGAAATCCATTTATAATCTTCAGTATTCCAATAATCTGAATTGTTTCTTGATGGAGTTTTTCCCATCTGTAAATCAAATATGTCTTTTAACTTATACCTCATCTATCATCATCCCCATGAATCCACTAATTTTTAAGGCATATTGATTTTAGAACATATGTTTGTTATAATATATTTGGTGCTACCCTATTCGGTAGGCGGTTAGCCTTCTCCGCAGGAGTTATAGCCTGCGTTTACATAGAAATCCTTTTCGGAAATCTACAGAGGAGGTTTGTGCTTATGCTTACAACGGAGCTTTTTATAGCCATCATCAGCCTATGTATTACTTGCTTTGCTCTTGGTTATACCGTTGGTTCTAAGAGCAATGATAAGACACAAAAATAACCGCCCTGGTCTGGTAAACTGTGGCGGTCATTTTTGACTAAAACAATATCAGGCTAACCGTCTATCGGTAGCACTCTTTGATATTATACTAACATCCAACCGCTTTCATGTCAAACAAATATTCTATTTTCAATCATCCCTACGGGCTACTCGCAGCGCCATTCGCATTCCGCTCGTAGCCCTACAAATCCGAATTGAACTTTTTCCTATAGGGATTTATAGTACACATACAATCCAAATAAAGAGTTTTAAGCAATATACTTCCTATGTGATGATTTTACATTATTCTGATTTACAATAGCATACTGCATTGTAGTATCAATTTGTGAGTGTCCCAATATTTTTTGAACCTGCTCTATTGGCATTCCTTTATCAATTGCTCTTGTTGCCATTGTTCTTCTAAATTTATGAGGATGAATTTTTTCTATGTTAAGTCTCCTTCCAAGTTCCCGAACGCGAATCTCAACGCCACTGATTTTCAAACGTTCAAATGGTGCATCCAATGTGACAAATAATGCCGGATTGTTATCTGTACGACTATTTAAATAATTCTGCAAATGTAATTTAGCTTTCGCATCAAAATAAACTCGACGCTCTTTGTCACCTTTGCCATAAACAATGCATTCTCTTTCTTCAAAATCTATGTCCGATTTATTTAAGCCAACCAATTCACCAACTCTTATTCCTGTTGAATAAAGTAAATCTATCATTGCAAGATCACGAGCACATTTACAATTATCTCTTATTCGTTCAATCATTTCATCTGTAATAATTTCCTTTACAGGCTGTTTGGTTTTTATCTTGTGTATACGTCGCATAGGACTCTTTAATATATAATCTTCTTCCTCCAGCCAAGAGAAAAAACTAGATAAATTTCTTCTAACATTATCTACTGTTACCTTACTACAGGAATTTATTTGCTGATATTCTGCTAGGTAACTTCTAATGTCATCTGTCGTAATTTTTCTAACTTCCACAGGAATTCGATTGAGCATATGTTCAACAGTCACCTTATAATACTTAATTGTTCTTTCCGAACATCCTTCAATCTGTTTGGCAGCTAAAAACATGTTCATATATTCCTCATTTGATATATTAACTTTCTCTGCCTCATTTTCTGCAAAAGTCTTTACAATCACTTCCTGAAGTTTTTTCATTTGCGTAATCGATAAATACGCTGCCATCTCATTTAATACATTCACAATTTTTTCTTCCATATTGATACATGCCTCCTTGTATGTACCAACATCCTACAACCATAATTTATTATCTAATTATTCCATAAAGTATTTACATTGATTAAAGTATTCTTTCGTTTCCTGTTTCATCAACGACACTAACCTATCTGTGTTTTGATTCTCACGAAATTCCTTTAACCCCTCAATATACTCATCCCTATTGTCATCTTGTATTACAAAAGGAAAAACATCAGGGCTTTTAAGACATTCTCTAAAAAGAACCATTCTACCAGTGCGACCATTCCCATCCTGAAATGGATGAATAATCTCATACCGTGCATGAAATTCTGCCAGAGTATTCAAATTCTTTTCCTGGTTGCTGTACCATTCCAATAATCGTCTCATCTCTTCCGCAACATCTTTGGGGAGAGCAGTTTTATACATTCCAACCATGTTAGCTCGCTCTTTATAGTCACCTATGGCATATCCATTTGCCCGATCCTCAAATACTCCAGTTTTTAATTCATAATGAAAGTGTTTAATAAGTTCCTCCGTCAAATCTTCATTCAATGTATCAAGCATATAATTGAACATTAAAAAATGTCCATTCATTTCCTCAACATCTTTCGCCCTATAGAAACTATCATTCTTCGGCAAAGTTCCATTATCAAACAATGAAGCTGTCTGTTCTGGCGTCAAAGTACTTCCCTCAATTTTATTAGAATTATAAGCCATTGACCTTTGTGTATATGCATATACACCAGCTCTGTCGAAGCGTTTTCTTTCTATGATGAACCTATCAATCAGCCATTTCTTATAATTATCCATACTGTTGCTCCTTCTATCCAAAATATCGTTGCATCAATGATTCAAATAATAGTTTTGTTTGGTCTAATGCATTTTTAACGGCAACTTTTGATTTGTCGAGCTGTTCAGCAAACTCTACAAAAGACTTTTGTTCTTCTAACGATGGAAGTGGAAATTGCAAATTTCTACATTGCTCCAAACTCAAGTTTTGTTGTCTGATTCCCACTGCCTGCCCTATAAAAGGTTCTAATACTTTTGGTTGCATCAAAGCATGAAGCAAAAACCTTGGAAGAATACGCTCTTTTGCTCTGAATATTGCAATTGCTTGATTAATATTCCATTCTTCAAATTCATCTGTAACTAACGTAAACTTTCCCAACGGAGGCCCAACGATATTCATCAAAACATCATTTGGATACACTTTTGACCTTGCTAATTTGCCATTATGTATCTCAGCTAGAATATACTGTGGATTCTCATCAAATAACATCTCACCAGTGAAACTAAGATTATATACTTTTAAAAATGGAATTTTTCCATTTTCATATTCTTCAGTTATTTCTCCTGTTGGGGGTGTTGTTCCCTTTGTGATGAAATCACATACATCTGACGCTTTTACAATCTCATGATTCCCACACTCAAACAGCTCGACAAATCGGGCTTTGATAAGGGTATCTAATAACTGTAATTCACTCTTTCTTTGATTAATTATTTTCTCTAATGTTTTCAAATTCTGAACCATTACAGACTGTTCTTCTATTTTCGGAAAAGGCATCTCAACAGAATCAAGCATATCTTTAGTAATAACACCAATGGCACTTCCTTGCGAAGAATTCCTCAACCTCATAATCCAAGGGTGTAAGCCATAATAAATATAATCTCTATTTGCACCAGCACATGGTCTAATAGCAGCTACTGAACGACCAATTGCACAATCTGCTCCTCTATTAAGTTTTCCACTTGTAGCTCCTACAACACAAATCAAAACATCATTTTCTTCTGCCATTTTTAATGGGTTAGTTGTCCACTCATTAATTATAGGTGAACTGTCTCCAAACTGACCGGCTTTAACGAATGGTGTACCAATGCCATCTGTATTACAATCACTACTTGCAGGAGCCTGTCCCATTATGAAATTTGCATAATCACCTAATTTTGCCATCTGCATCATCCCCTACGGGCTACTCGCAGTGCCCATTCGCATTCCGCTTCGCTTCATGCTCATGTTCTGCTGTCGCACAATACATCCAATCCGTCCAAAGCACTTATGTAAGCAAGCTTCCAACGTGCCTTTTCCGTCTTGTCTGTACTCTGCTCGTAGCCCTACAAATCCGAATTTATTTAATTAAACCCTACGTTTCATCATACTATTCTATCAACAAAATATATTTATTTATTAAGCAGCTTTTCCAATTCACTCATCTCTTGATTTATTTGTCTTTCAATCTCACGTATATCTGACATAATTTCAGATGTTGGTGGATATTCTATAGTTTCATATTCTGTCTCTTTATATTTATTAATTGATAGGTCATATTCATTACCAACAATTTCCTGCTTTGAAATCATAAATGACTTTTCTGTACGTTTTCTGTTCATTTCGGCATCTAAATTATGAAATCTGCTAATAATATCAGGAATATCATTTTCTGGTACAACTGCGCGCTTATCGTCAAGACTATATCCATCTGCTTGCATATCATAAAACCATATATTATCTGTACCACCATAGTTGGTCTTAGTAAATATTAGTATTGCTGTAGAAACACCTGCATATGGCTTAAACACACCTGACGGCATAGATATCACTGCTTCCAGTTTCTGATTCTCAACAATTTCTTTTCTAATATCCTTATGTGCCTTTGATGAACCAAACAATACTCCATCTGGGACAATACACGCACATCGACCTCCCACCTTAAGCATACGGATAAATAATGCTAAAAAAAGAAGTTCAGTTTTCTTTGTCTTACATACCTTTAAAAGATCCGGCGATACGATATCTGCATCAAGACTTCCCTTAAATGGTGGATTGGCAAGAATAAGAGAATACTTGTCCCTATCAGGATTCTGATCAGACAAACTATCTCTATATTTTATAATTGGACTTTCAACCCCATGAGTCATCATATTCATGGCTCCAATTCTTAACATTGTACGATCCATATCAAAACCATGAAACATGTGATTCATAAAATGGTCTCTTTTTGCTCTGTCAAAGAATATCTCTTCTTTCCTGTTGGCTTTTAAATATTCTCCTGATTCCACCAAAAATCCTGCCGTTCCACAACTTGGATCACAAATAATATCATCAGGAGATGGCTTCATTAATTCAACCATCATCTTTATAATGTGACGTGGTGTCCTAAACTGACCATTCACTCCAGCTGTAGATAATTTTGAAAGAAGGTACTCGTATACGTCACCTCTTGAATCAGATTCCTTAAGTTTATCAATCTGAAAATATAATTCATCCATTGCATCAACAACTTTGGACAACATAAGTGGAGTAGGAAGTTTAAAAATTGCATCTCCCATATATTTTGAATATGCACTATCTTTATTAGCATGAAGATTTTTTATAAATGGAAATACCATCTCCTGCATTATAGAGTACATTCTGTCAGCAGGATAATCATGAAAAACAGACCATTTCAACTGCGTTCCTTCAACTATTCTGTCTCCTATTTTTACTTCTTTAGCAAATACGCTATCATACGGAAGTCCCAACATAGAACTTTCTTTTGAATGTATATTATCGGATTCATCCAAATCATGAATAAACATAAGGTAAGTCATCTGCTCAATTACATCCAATGGATTAGTAAGTCCACCCGTCCAGAATATTTCCCACAAACTATCAATTCGATTTTTTAGTTCCCCAGTAATCATGTCTGCTTTCTCCTTATTCCATCTGTGTTATATACAAACTATACTTTATATAAAAACTTATTATCTGTCATGTAACAGCACTTGACAAAATAATATCATAAAATCAAATGATTTACAGCTTATTATTTTTAATTCAATTAAATCACCTAAGAAGTGTTCAATTTTTCTTAAAAAGATTATCTTAATACTTGTGTATGGATTAAGGTAGTCTTTTTCCACTACTTCTCATCACAAACCTGAAAGATGTAGAACTTCAGATACAGTGATTCGCTGGAATCCCACAGGATTGGATGATCTGGAGCCTGTGTCCTGTACTCAATCTGGCGGAGCCTCTTATGTACATTCTTTGCAGCCTCAGCGATAGTCTTGGTAAACAGCTCCGGGTCCATGAAGTGGGAGCAGGAACAGGTTGCAAGGAATCCACCATCTTTGACAAGCTTCATTCCACGTAAGTTTATTTCCCTGTATCCCTTAACCGCATTCTTAATTGAACTTCTTGACTTGGTAAAAGCTGGAGGATCAAGAATAACCACATCGAATTTCTCGCCTTTTCTCTCCAGCTCCGGAAGAAGTTCAAACACATCTTCACATATGAATTTAACAGAATCTGACAGTCCGTTAAGAGCAGCATTCTCTGTTGCCTGTCCCACTGCCAGTTCAGATGCATCAACTCCCAGAACACTTTTAGCTCCTGCACATCCGGCATTCAATGCAAATGAACCTGTGTGGGTAAAGCAGTCAAGAACCTTTGCATCTTTACACAGTTTCCTTACTGCAAGCCTGTTATATTTCTGGTCAAGGAAGAATCCTGTTTTCTGCCCATCCTCAACATCAACATAGTACTTTACACCATTTTCTTCAATGACGACTTTCGTATCAAAGGCAGGACCAATAAACCCTTTATATCGTTCCATTCCCTCCAGAAGCCTTACCTTTGCATCACTTCTTTCATACACTCCACGTATGTCCATGCCATATTCATGAAGGCAGTTCTTTAAAGCCTCAATAATATCCATCTTAAGCCTGTCAATTCCCAATGCATTAGATTCCACAACAAGAATATCACTGAATTTATCAATAACTATTCCAGGCAGGAAATCGGCTTCTCCAAATATCATTCTACAGGATGATGTGTCCACAGTTTTCATTCTGTAATCCACCGCTACCCTTACCCTGTTCTCAATAAATGCCTTATTAACCTCTCTGGTTCTGCGGCTTAACATTCTAACTGTAATTTTAGATTTTCTGTTAATGAATCCAATTCCCATAAAATATCCATCAAAATCATTAACCTCAACCAGGCCGCCATCAATTACAGAATCCTCAATCACATCAATCTCATTATCAAATACCCATAATCCACCAGATTTAATAGTTCTTCCTTCACCCTTCTTAAGAACCACCCTGCCATGTATCTTATATAAATCTTCCATCTGTATCCTCCATAAATTATCTCATGATATTATTACATACAATACCGAAATATTTGATATTTATATATGCTTAATTATGCTTTATATAATTCTATTTCTCCCCACAAAACGAGAAAATCGCAATTCCTGCCACTGCCACAAGAATTCCTGCAATCTTAATCCATGAAAAGTTTGCTTTCTCACTTCCAAAAAGTCCGAAAAGTTCAATCAGATACGCCACTGCAGTCTGGGTTACAACTATAATAATCTCTGCCTTTGCCACACCCAGTGAACTAATTGACTTAACAACAGTAAATGTAATGAATGCGCCAATCACTCCTCCAAGGAGAGCAATTTTCGGTGATGTATCAGCTATCCCTGCAATAGATGGTCTTCCTGAAAACAACCACATAACAGCACAAGTAACCAATGCAGTAAGCTGCACATATCCTGCTGCCACCCATATACTGCTTGCCTTAGTTACCCCCGTATTAAAAACTCCCTGAATGCTCATTAAAGCACCACTTAACATTGCAATTAAAAATCCTGCCATCTGGCACCTCCGTATTAATTGATATATAAATAAATAATATATAATTAATACTATGCACCAGTGACAGGAAAAATATACTTATTTGTTCTTTTTTAACTGTATATCATTGACAAAATTATCAATTGTTGTATTAATATCCTCACCATCCCATATCTGATGAATAAGAATCTCATATTTAGTGTAATAATATGCTCCACCCATGAACTTAGCCATAACATCAGAATTGGAATATATCTCATATATCTTACCAATCCTTTGATTGTAGGCCTCATCCTTAGTTGTTATCACTCTGGAACTTAACAATCCAGACAGTTCAAACAATGAAGCAGCATAATCATAACTTAAAGCGTGAGCCACAGCCTTTGCCACCTGGAGCTGTCTTGCATAAGGATTAACAAAAGCACATACATTCTCAGAGGTACTTACTGATTCAAGACCATTTCCAAGATCAGGAATCTCGCACACTGCATAATTAATAGACGAATCTACAACAGTTTTTAGATGGCTTACATCAGTAATTGTATACGCCACCTTCCCCTGGGCAAAACTCTCTGCTATCTGATCAAGTGTGTACTCATTTCTTGAAATACCAAATCCATCCTTAAGACTTAAAAAGCTTTCCATGCTTCTTGACAGCTTGTCTTTATCAACAGAAATCTGACTGCTGTCGTCCTTGCTGTCACTGCCGATATTAAGACTTCCAGAAGAAAAGCCATAATTAGTGAACATATCTGACGGATCCCATAGTACAAGCTGTGTAATGTTCTGATTGACATCATTAACCTGATAATTATTACAATAATCCAACAGGTCATTAAAATTATTGACAGGGGATGCTACATCTGCATTAAAAAGTGTAAATGCCACATTAAAGCTAATAGGATATCCATATAGCTTGTCCTTGTAAGTAGCTGCCTTAAGAGCCGCCTTTCCATAATTCTTTTCATTATAAAAACTGCTGTATGTGCTGTTCTCTGAAACCAGTCCCATCAGACTTGCCTTTTCCAGACTGTCTGTGTTCATTAAGAATATATCCGGTGCATTATTCTTATGGACACTTTCATCATATATATACTCTACATAATTATCATCATTTATCAGCTGATAATCAATTGTAACTAGTTCGTTAGAAGCAGAGAAAGTCTTGGCAGCATAATCAATGTAATCTGTATATTTCTCATCCTGATACCAGATTGTTATGACAACAGGTTCCTCAATATCAAGCTCTCTGGCAGTATCCTTCTTACAGGCACTTAAACCTGTTACCATACACACTGTCAGAAAAACTGCTATAATTTTTTTAATTAATCTCATCATTTATTCCCCATGCATTAATTATGTTGCGACTATGAAGCCAGCTATTGTCTATAGTCTGCCACGCATATTATATGCAAAGCACAAGGATAGGTTACACATTTTGACTGACTTCGTCAAGAGCTTTCTTCAATCTTACCATCATCTGGTCCACATCATCCCTGGTAATAACAAGAGGTGGAACGAATCTTATTACATTAGTTCCTGCCGAAAACAGAATCAGACCATTATCAAGACATTTGGCAATAACATCCTTAGGATTAACTGTTAATTCTATACCCTGAATAAGTCCCATTCCTCTCTGTGCCTTAACAGTGTCATATTTTTCAACCAGGCTCTTTAACTGTGTCTCAAGGTATTTTCCGACATTTTTGACATTATCTGTTACATTCAGCTTGTCAAAAAGTCTGAACACCTCCACAGCAGCTGCACAGGCAAGAGGATTACCACCATATGTTGTGCCATGATCGCCAGGAACCAACGCCTTTGCCACCTGTTCTGTTGCCATAAATGCTCCAATTGGAACACCGCATCCCAAAGCCTTGGCACTTGTTACTATATCAGGCTTAACACCATACTGCTGGAAAGCAAACATGGAGCCGCTTCTTCCCATTCCGCACTGTATTTCATCGAGGATGAGAAGTATTCCCTTCTCATCGCAAAGTTTTCTTACGCCTTCAATGAATTCCTTCTTAGCAGGATATACTCCGCCCTCACCCTGTATTGTTTCGAATATAATTGCACAGGTCTTGTCATTAACAAGTTCCTTAACACTGGCCAGATTATTAAACTGGGCAAATCTGATTCCAGGAATCATTGGTCCAAAAGCTTCCTGATAATGCTTATTACCTGTAACTGCCAACGCTCCCATACTTCTTCCATGGAAAGAATGTTCCATAGCTATTATCTCATGGTCAGTTGAACCATCTTTTAGATATGCATACTTCTTTGCAAGCTTAATTGCTCCCTCTACAGCCTCTGTACCACTATTGGTAAAGAAAACCCTGTCCATGCCTGATGCAGATGTTAAAGCCTTTGCCGCCTTTGCTGCAGGTTCATTATAGAAATAATTTGATGTATGGATAAGCTTGTCAATTTGTGCCTTTAATGCATCATTGTATTCCTTATTATTATACCCAATTGCCATAACAGCGATTCCAGAACCAAAGTCGAGATATTCCTTACCATCTGTGTCATAGAGTCTTACTCCATCACCCTTATCAAGGACAATCTGATACCTGTTATATGTATGGATAAGATTAGATTCCGCTTCTTCAATAATCTGTTTAGTATTCATAATATTATTCCTCATTTCTTATTATTCTGCTGTTGCATATAAAGCAACATTGTAAAAATGATTATATATTAGTTGTAAAGAATCTCTCTGAGTTGTCTCCCAGAATAGCAGTACCAATACCTTTATTTGTGAATATTTCAAGAAGCAAACAGTGAGGGATTCTTCCATCAAGAATATGCACTCTTGAAACACCATTTTCAATGGCATCTATACAGTTATTAAGTTTAGGAAGCATTCCTCCACCGATTGTACCGCCATTAAGAAGTTCACGTGCCTCTGAAACGGAAAGCTCTGAAATCAGTGTATTTTTATCATTATAATCTTTGTATACGCCCTCAATATCAGTTAAAAATGCAAGTTTTTCTGCGCTTACAGCTCTTGCAATGGCACATGCCGCATCATCAGCGTTAATATTGTAAGAATGGAATTCATCATCATATCCAATTGGACATATGACAGGAAGAAAATCATCCTTCAGAAGAGATGTAACTAATGTAGTATCTACATCTGTAATCTCTCCTACATAACCAATGTCTTCGCCACCGGAAAACTTCTTCTCAACTTTAAGCATTCCACCATCTTTACCACTTATGCCACATGCCTTAACACCCAGTTCCTCAATAAGTGAAACCAGACTCTTGTTTACTTTATTGAGAACCATCTCTGCAATTTCCATGGTTGGTTCATCAGTAACTCTGAGACCGTTAACAAAACGTGGCTCCATTCCTGACTTAGTAACCCATTTGCTGATTTCTTTACCGCCTCCGTGGACAATAATAGGCTTAAATCCAACAAGCTTAAGTAAAACTACATCCTGTATTACCTTTCTTTTAAGTTCCTCATCGACCATGGCACTTCCGCCGTATTTTACAACTATTATTTTTCTGTTAAACTTCTGGATGTAAGGCAATGCCTCCACCAGTACCTGTGCTTTTGCTAATTCTTCATTAATATCCATATCTTTGTCACCTCTTAATTTATTACAAGTTACTCTATGGGAAAAGTGGAACCATCTGCAGTCCTTCATTCTCAGGAAGTCCAAACATAATATTCATATTCTGTACTGCCTGTCCTGCTGCACCTTTTACGAGATTATCCAGTGCACCCATCATTATGAGTCTGTTAGTTCTTGGCTCAATCTTAAATCCTATATCAACAAAATTGCTTCCCTCTACCCATCTGGTCTCAGGACATACATCTTTATCAAGAACTCTCACAAAATATTCATTTTTATAATATTTGTCATATACTGCCTTTACTTCTTCATATGTAACATCCTTAGTAAGATTTGCATATGCTGTCACAAGAATTCCTCTGTTCATCGGAACCAGATGTGGAGTAAATATTAGCTTTAAATCATTTCTGTTGCAGGCATATCCCAGCTGTTCCTCAATCTCAGGAGTATGTCTGTGAGTACCAACCCCGTATGCTTTCATACTTTCATTCACTTCGCAGAAAAGATTAGCCACCTTTGCTCCCCTTCCTGCACCGGAAGTACCGCTTTTGGCATCAATGATAATTGAATCAGGATTAATCAGTCCTTCCTTAACACATGGATAAAGAGTTAATATTGATGTAGTTGTATAACATCCCGGATTTGCAACAATCCTTGTAGAACTGCTTATCTTATCTCTGTTAATCTCACACAGTCCATAAACAGCTTCATCAATGTACTGTGGAGCCTTGTGTTCCAGCTTATACCACTGTTCATATATTGAAACATCCTTAAGTCTGAAATCAGCACTTAAATCAATTATCTTTACCTTATTAAGAATATCCTCATTAACAAGTGATGCACACAATCCCTGTGGTGTTGCAGTAAATATAACATCAACCTTGTCTGCCAGTTCTTCCATATTGTCATCCATACAGGTATCATCAACAAGCTGGAACATATTCCTGTATACATCTGCATATTTCTGGTCAATGTAACTTCTTGAACCATACCATACCACCTGGGCATCCTTATGTCCGAGAAGAATCCTTACCAGCTCATTGCCTGCATATCCTGTAGAACCGATTATTCCTACTTTTATCATACTCTTTTCTCCATTCCTGCCTCTTAACACGTATGTTATATATATGATATGAATAATAATACATGTTATTCCCGCATAAAAAAATATAACATCATCATATTATGTATTTTCAAAACTTATTACATTATAACAACTTTTTTATTGATGTAAATACCTTTTTGAATAAAATTTATATTTATGCATAAATTATGAATATTTTGCATATAATACATATTTACTATTGCATTTTTACGGCTAATAGATTATCATTATTTGCGATGAGTTTACTCTTAAGACAAACAGGTAATTTACACCAATAAGGAGTAAACATAATTGATTAATCAGGAGGAATACGAATTATGAAAGAAAAGGTTATATTAGCCTATTCAGGAGGACTTGATACAACTGCTATCATTCCATGGCTTAAAGAAACCTATGGTTATGATGTTATCTGTGTATGTGCTGACTGCGGTCAGGAGGAAGAACTTAAAGGACTTGATGAGAGAGCAATCTCATGTGGTGCTTCTAAGCTCTATATTGAAGATATCACAGATGAATTCTGTGATAATTACATAGTGCCTTGTGTTAAGGCTCATGCTGTATATGAGAACAAGTATCTTCTTGGAACTTCAATGGCAAGACCTCTTATCGCAAAAAGACTTGTTGAAATTGCCCGTAAAGAGGGAGCTGTTGCTATATGTCATGGTGCCACAGGTAAAGGAAATGACCAGATCCGTTTTGAGCTTACAATCAAGGCTCTTGCTCCAGATATTAAGATTATTGCTCCTTGGAGAGATGATAAGTGGACTCTCCAGTCACGTGAGGATGAGATTGAATACTGCAGACAGCATGGCATCCATCTTCCATTCAGTACAGATTCAAGCTACAGCCGTGACCGTAACATCTGGCATATAAGCCATGAAGGTCTCGAACTTGAAGATCCAGCTAATGAGCCAAACTATAAGCATCTTCTTGTTACAGAAGTAACTCCAGAGGAAGCTCCTGATAAACCAGAATATGTTACAATGACATTTGAAAAAGGTGTACCAACATCTGTTAATGGTAAGACAATGAAGGTTTCTGATATCATCCGTGAGCTTAACCGCCTGGGTGCAAAGCACGGTATTGGTATAATTGATATCGTTGAAAACCGTGTTGTTGGTATGAAATCCCGTGGTGTATATGAAACACCTGGTGGAACAATCCTCTATGAAGCTCACCAGCAGCTTGAAGAGTTAATTCTTGATCGTGATACAGCAGCTGTTAAGCAGGATCTCGGAAACAAATTTGCACAGGTTGTCTATGAAGGAAAATGGGAGACACCTCTTCGTGAAGCAATACAGGCATTTGTTGATGTCACACAGGAATATGTAACAGGTGAAGTTAAGTTCAAGCTTTACAAAGGTAATATCATTAAAGCAGGTACAACTTCTCCATATTCACTTTACAATGAGTCAATCGCTTCATTTAAGACTGGTGACCTGTATGACCACCACGATGCTGAAGGCTTCATTAATCTGTTTGGTCTTTCACTCAAGGTAAGAGCCATGAAGAAAGAAGAGAACGAAAAGAAGATGTAATACATACGTATCACACATCTAATATTATTACTTAAGATAAAAACCGCCCAATAACTGTTTGTTTCATAAACAGTTATTGGGCATTTTCTGTTGTGAAATATCTTAATATCACTCTGTATATGTGGTTCTTAATACTTTACATATATCAAGTATATCCTCCATGGCAACATCTGCCACTTTGGCACGCAGGCTGGTAACCAGTTCCACACAATCCTGTGGAACTCTGGTTCCAGATATTTTTTTCATAGCCTGGTCCATTCCATCAATATCATAAGAATTAACAGCCTCTTCAAGACTGGAAATATACTGCTCAAACACTTCCTTCGTTACTTCTTCTTTATTCTCATTGCCTGACTCACCATAAGCCTTCAATACATCCTTAAAACTTGCAAAATAAGTAAGAAGTTCAGGAGTTTTTTCCTTAAGATAATCTATATCCTGCCTGTCTCCATGCTCTTCCATATCCAGGAACATATCAGACAGCTGGTATGCACCAATCATTCTTGCTGAATTCTTAAGAGCATGAACCTCTATTGTATAATCCCTTACCATATTATCTTCAAGGCACTTCTTCAGCTTATTAATCTTCTCATCAATAATGGTATAGAAATTAGCCAGCATGTCAAAATACAGGTGTTCTGAGCCAACATATCTTATACCACCTTCTACATCTATATTATTAAGCTTTGGAAGGTTCTTTGAAACATCTTCTGGGGTAAATGTATTAGGAAGTTCTGCTTTATCCTTCTGTTCAAGAGGAATAATACACTGCTCAGGCAGCCATTTCTTAAGCTTTGTGCACATATCCTTCACATCAATTGGCTTAGACAGGAAATCATCCATTCCTATTTCCAATAATGCATTCTTGGCTTCCACAACAGCATTAGCTGTAAGTGCAACAATAGGAACATGCTTGCCAGTATTCTTTTCAATCTTTCTGATTTCCTGTGTTGTTTCGATACCATCCATTTCTGGCATCATGTGATCCATGAAAATAATGTCATAATCACCGCTGTTATATTTATCCAGTGCTTCTCTTCCGCTTTGTGCCAAATCAAGCTTCATATTTAGAGGCTCAAGAATTCCCTGGGCAACTAAAAGATTAATCTCACTGTCATCAACAACCATAACCCTTGCTTCTGGAGCTGTGAAATCAAACTCATTTTCAGCATCTGACTTTGATGCTGCCACCTCATGATTAACAGCATTACATAAATTCAGACTATATACAGGTTTATTCACATATGTAACCTTCTGATAACATTTTTCATTGCTGATAGGCTTTTCACTCTTTAAAGGATTGCGGATAATACATAGCTCACTTATCCTGTCAGTGTAGTCAGATATTTCGTTCACAAGACCATTGTAAGCTTTAATATCAGCAAAGAATCGTCCAACAGTCATATCAGAATTCTTAAATGATTCAAAATCAACATACTCAAATCCGTACTCTTTTGCAAGTTTCCTGAAGGATTCCTCCAGAACCTGAGAATTAAACACTCCAGTAATAAACATATTATCTCCTGAATTATTATCTTTAATAACTGCCGCTCGCTCTGGGTTCACAATCTTCTGACTAATTGTAAAGAAGAAATCTGAACCCTTTCCATACTCACTGGTAAGTTTTAACTCTCCTCCCATCATGGCAACAAGCTGTCTTGATATAGACAGTCCCAGTCCTGTTCCTTCTTTTGATGGTTCTTCTTACTGTTAACCTGCTTGTATGACTCGAACAGCTTAGCCTTATCCTCTTCCTTAATTCCCTGTCCACTATCCTGCACGGACATATACAGCGATACTTCACTGTCTGTCTTAGCAGCTATACTTATTGTAAGCTTGACATATCCTTCATCAGTAAACTTCACAGCATTATTGAGAAGATTAATCAGAATCTGCCGTATTCTCAATGAGTCACCATACAGCATCTTTGGAAGATCTGCATCTATATCAAATACAAGATCAACATTCTTTTCAGAAAGACGTGAAAGGAACATCATTCCCAAATCACTTAACATGGACATTGGTTCATACTCTACGTCCAAAAGTTCCATTTTTCCAGATTCAATCTTCGATAAATCAAGAATATCGTTGATAATCCCAAGAAGAGCTTTGCCGGAATTCTTAATATTTACAAGGTACTCCATATCCTGTTTTGGAAGGTTCTCTCTTAGAAGAATGTCTGTCATTCCAACAATTGCATTCATTGGAGTTCTGATTTCATGGGACATATTGGACAGGAAGGCACTTTTAGCCATATTAGCCCGCTCAGCCTGTTCCTTTAATCCCTTCATGATATCATTCTGCTCTTTTATCTGCCTGTACTGATGATAATTCTCTGTGAAATCGGTAAGAATATACATCTTACCATACAATGTACTGTCAGACGATATCATACGGCTTGCAACCTCATATACCTCTCCATTCTTAAACAGTTTTTCTTTGTTGATTATGTAGCTATCAAGTTCATTCAGAATGTCTGTATACTGCTTTTTGCTATCAAAATCACCATATATATGCTTTGCCCTGTTATTGTAATACAGTATTGTAGACTCATTATCGAGAACAATCAGTCCATCATCAAGGTCATCAACTGCCAGGTCTTTAGCCACAGTAATTGTATCGAACAACTTATCCTTAAACAGAGAGAATGAGAAAATAAGAGTAGCAACCAAATATCCAATCAGCGTAGTATCATATCCCATTGTTATTCCTGATAAAAATAAAATAAAGCAGAAATATAAGAACACACATACGAATACAATCTTCTTAATCTGATCCTTAACAACAGCAAGTGTGGTATTCCTGTACCTGTATATACACACAACAAACATTACAATTATGTAAGCCGCCATAAGAACACTGTATGCCCAGTATAACACTCCATGCCCCAGAACTACATGTGGGAACAGGCCTTCATGAACAAACCTGACACTGGTGTAATACAGGGTGTTATATTCATAGGTAAGAACACTGATTGTTACTAAAAGATGAATTGCAATCAGCACATTTGTCAACACTTTAGGAATCTTAACCTTACAGTATGAAAGACAAAATAAAAGCATAGCAAGAGTAATTACCGGTTTTCCAATATAAGAAACCTGTATTGCAAACATTGCCTCGTTAAGGTTGGTAGCCTTAAGTTCGAACAGATATCCAACAAAATCGATGACTGTTCCGACATAAAGCATAAGCATGAGATTCTGCTGTTTTGATGGCTTTTGTTTAAGAATAAACAAAGTACCTAGAAACAGGGTTATTAATCCAAAATACTGTATTAATATAAAAAATGTATGCAAAACTATTCTCCCTTTCCATATTTAACCGATACAATATGCAATAAAAGACTTAAGCATCTCTGGCGACGAGCTGTGCAAATTCTTCTGCCGGCATTGGTTTAGCATAATAATAGCCCTGAATCATATCGCAATTCTCCTTGACAAGGAAGTCAATCTGATCCTTAACCTCAACACCTTCTGCCACAACCTTCATCTTCATTGATTTAGCCAGTTTGATAACACTGCTTACAATAAGTTTGCCCTTGTCATCATACCCCTCTCCTACGAAGAAATCTCTGTCAATCTTAACCACATCAAGAGGAAGTTCCTTTAAGGTATTAAGAGACGAATATCCTGAGCCAAAGTCATCCATGGAAATAACGAACCCATGATTCTTAAGATGATCTACAACACTAACAAGCTGACTCTTATTCTCAATGAAAGCACTCTCTGTAACCTCAATCTCAACCATCTTATGCTCAATTCCATATGAATCAATTATTCCGCAGATATTATGAACAATGTCGTCCTGTGCAAAATGTACTCTTGAGAGATTAACCGAAACCGGTACTGTCTTCATGCCCTTAAGCTTCCATTCTGCCTGCTGCTTTGCAACACTTGCAAACATATAATCATCCAGCTTTGTAATAAATCCATTCTTTTCAAACAGTGGAATGAATCTTCCCGGAGGAATAATACCTTCAGTAGGACTATTCCATCTTACAAGTGCTTCTGCTGCCACAAGTCTATTATCTACCGGGTCGTACTTTGGCTGGTAATACACTATAAACTCATCATTGCGGAGAGCCTGTTCCATGGAATCCTCAACTTTTCTCTCCCACATCTGCTCATCAATCAATGCCTTGGAGAAGAAAGTAACATTGTCTGTTGGATTGCCAAGAGTACTTGTTGCTGCCTCAAAAGCATAATTATATGCCTGCTCAATATTAATATTCTTCCTGTCTTTTTCATTACACAGATTGCACATGCATCCACTGTCATGATGTTCATTCCTATGCTCACCTATATGCTCCAGGTGGTTTCCCTGAATTACATAAGCACCAACAGAGTAGAATAATCTCTGATCAGATTTCAATCCCATTAGTTCAACTACAATATTATTGACCCTTGAAACAAATGAGTCTTTATCTGTATATCTTAATAAAAGGGCAAAGTCAGCATCTGAATGTCTTGCATATACCTCATCCTTATCCAGCTTAACCTTAAAATAACCTGCAATTAATCTGATAATCTCTTCTCCGGCTTCCATTCCATAGCAGGAACAATAATTCCTGTATTTGTTAAGATGAATTGCCACAACGGCGTAATCTTTTCTCCTGTTAGCCCTGCTCTGAAAGGTTCTTGCCCCCTGAACCAGAAAATATGTCCAGCTGTTACCATCTGATTCTACATCTGTAAATAACTGACTTGCAACACGCTTCTGACTTCTTACGTTACCCATGAAATTAAGGAATACCACAATTAAAAGAACAAGAACAAGTATCAAAGATATTACTGCAACAGCAGAAATATATACTGTTTCCTGCATTCTGATAAAGAACACTTCTCTCACATACAGCTTTCCCTTGCCGGATGCCAGAGGATACTCAAACCAGCATGCTGTCCTCAATGCATCCTTATCTCTGAAATTATATTTTTCACCAGGTTTAGTTTTGTTCATTTCACTCATCAGGTCAGACATAATCTTTATGAGGTCAAGGTTAAAATCAACCTGGGATACAACTGTCTCTCCACGCCTATCCTGGTAAAAATCATATTCTGTACCATAATCAAGGTGAATTCTCGACTCAAAATCAGGAAAAACAACGCCTGTTCTATATAATATATTGTAATTATTATCTGTTACACATATTTCCTCATCATAATTCAGGTATCCCTTCAATGATTCAATAATCTGTGATGGTTCTTCTGATTCAGCCAATCTGGAATTATACGCTCTCTCAATTCTGTCACAGTTTTCCTTCAGCTGACCCATTCTCATGCTGGTAACACAGTCTGTAAACAGTGAAACTATACCAAACATAAGACTGACCAGTATTACAGTAGATATTACAAACAAACATACAACAGGCCATACACTTCTTTTATATAATTTACCAAATGCTTTAGTACTGCTGCTGCAATTAGAAACATTCTCCATAAGATTCGCCTCTGTTAAATAAACCCCGGTTATCAAAGTAAAAAACTAGGACAAAAGTATCAATCCTATTTATACCATATTATAACAAAATCTGACAAAATACAACAAAAAGGG
>SAMEA3663175__coassemble_127_pt1 | contig 21345 bp, 17 predicted proteins | sample SAMEA3663175__metabat2_high_PE_014 | metagenome-assembled genome bin SAMEA3663175 (sample SAMEA3663175) | pig gut metagenome | biome: pig gut; feature: pig-associated habitat; material: faeces | place: Denmark | collected 2012 | reverse complement strand
TAGCCGCATTATACCTGTCAGCATAAGTCTTAGCCCAGTCTTTGTAATTAATCTTCCTGCTCTCGTATGTGCTCTGCTTTAACTCATCAAGAGCAGCTGTATCAGTGGCATAACCCGCCCACTTTTCATACTCTTTAGTCTCAGTATCATTAAGTGTGAACAATCCCATCTTCTGCAGAGAAGTAAGTCCATTAGCATCTGAGGCTGTAATTGAGAAGTCATGGTCAGCTCCTGATGTCTTAGAGCTTACGAAAAATCTCTGGTTGTTGGCATCAAAGTTTGCATTAAGTCCTGCATCCTTAAGCTGGGCAACAAACTGGTTAACAGTCATATCCTCTGTCAGCGTTATGTCCTTATTCTTACCCTCTGCTGAAACAGTTATTGTTCCGCTTGTAAGTCCTGTAATATCGGAAAGCTTAGTACTTCCATCAGCTTTCACAGAATTCCCCTTATCATCCTTAGCACTTACAACACCGCCTGTAAGATATCCTGTTGACGCAAGTTCCTTAATCTCCAGTGTCTGTGTTCCATTAACAGCCTCCGCTCCGGCTGTAACCTTTGCCTTAGTAGAATCAGATACTGAAGCACTCTTTGCATTATAAGTCTTAGACAAACGTGCTGCTGAAAGCTTTCCACTATAAAAGCTGTAGATACTCTTATTCATGGCTTTCCACGAATCCTGCTTCCACTGCAGCTTTGTCTGAGCCTTTACCATATTATCTTTCTGTAAAGTGTAACCAGACACAAGCGCAGAAACTAATGTCTCTGTATCAAGTCCTGATTGTAATCCCGACATTCTTATTGGCATAATAAAACTCCTTTCGCACCTCCATGTGCATATAAAACTAATCCATCAGCCAAAAGACCATTATCTTTTCTCATCAACCATAATTCCAGCCAGTTCCCATGCTTTAGCCAGCATCTCAAGAGCCTTCTCAGATGGAATCTCCCTGATTACTTCATTAGTCTCTTTGTCCTTAATCTTGATAGTAATCCTGTTTGTCGGCTCATTGTAACCGAATTCTGCAATTGTGTTCTGGTTAATAACCTTGTTGATTTCACTGACATCCTTCATGGTAGTCTGTCTCTGTTCAGACTGTTTTCCCTCACCTGAACCATTATTATCCCTGGCTGCCTGTTCCTGACTTGCAGCTGTCACAGTTGAAGACTCTGTTTCTGCCTGTGTTGCAACTGCTGCCTGTGCTGTCTCATTGACACGCACATTCTCATTAGACGTTCTGACTGTTGAACCTGCTGCACCTGCTGCACCTGTATTAGCTACTCTGCTAATTGAATCAATCGCCATTACATTCACCTCCGTGTGTGTAACCACTTAACCTTTCCAGCGCCATGTTCATATACGGCGCAGTTATTACATATGTTACCTGTAAATTTTATATCGGATAAAGTTATCCCAAATTAACCATATATGCTAAAATAATACTAAATATATATTCAATAATTACAGATAAGTATTATTTACCAAACAGCTTATTAAGACTGTTAATATCCACCGATGCAACAGCTTCCTTGTTAGCTGCCTGGATCTGGGCGTATACCTCTTTACGGTATATTGGTACGGATTTCGGTGCTGATATTCCGAGCTTTACCTGGTCTCCCTTTATCTCTATTACTGTGATTTCGATATCATCATTAATAACAATTGCCTCGTCTTTTTTTCTTGATAATGCCAGCATCCTACTCACCATCCTTTCTGCTCTGTAACAAATCATATATTGGATAGCGAACAAGGTAGTCTTCATTATCCGCTATAAGCTGTATTCCCTTCATTGTATCTGTATTAAGAATAATTGGAGCTTTAAGGTTACATGTCATCTTGGTAAGATCAGATGGTACTGTCAATGTCACGAACACCTCCAGCTGTGCATCCTTAATATTCTGTCCCAGAGAATTAACAAGCTCATCCTCTACAACCGGATCATAATCTTCTTTGATTAATTCTGGCTTGAGAATTGGAAGCGCCAGTGCCGGGTCCTCTGTTGACTGAAGCCAGTAGATTACAGCGTCATCCCCCTTCTCTGCATCGAATATAATTGTAAAGCTTTTCTTGTCTTCGAAGCCAATCATACCCTTTTCAAATGTGAAGATTTTTTCTTCACCTATCTCCATCTCGCCAAACCATTTTGTCTGTACTTTCATTATATAACCACCCTTCTTTGTTTAATGTGTGCTTTTTAAGTCCACTTGTGTAAGTTATAGTCACGGTTAATATTCTGGCTGACTATAATATACTATATTTTTACAGGAAATCCAACAGTGTCTGCTGAACAACCTTGCTTGCAGCTGTCAGCGAAGCATTGTATACAAGCTGTGCTGATGAATATCCTACAATTACTTCCTCCAGGTCAATATCTTCATTCTGGGATTTAAGATTCTGGAAGTTAGTTTTTTGCTCTGTAAGCCTGCTCTTAGTAAGGTTAAGACGTGTCATTCTGTTACCTACATCTGCCTTGGCAAGAGAAGTCTGCTGTTGGTATGCCTGCATCTTTCCAACACCTGACTCAAATGCTTTAGTCATCTGTTCCTCTGCCAGCTCCTTCTGCTTGGTAAGTCCTTCCTTAATGGCTGCCAGTTTCTTCTGTGATGTCTCATCCTGGTATCTTGTCTCGCCAATCATTCCTTCAACCTTTTCTATCTGGTTTTCAAGATCCAGCACATTATTAACAGCTGTGATAAGGTCATCTATGTCTCTTCCAAGATATATGTTAAAAGCATCATTGGCTTCAGTGTTAACCTTAAGCTTCTGTGAGAAATTCACATTATACTCAATATCCTCATTCTTTTTTTTGTACTCTGTCTTATAATAATCATCATTAGGATTGTTATTTACACAATCAAAATACATTATCGGATTCTGGTCACCCTTCATGAAATTATTCTTTTCATAGGTGAATGAGAAGCTATCCGCCTCATAGAGCTTTTTGTATACATTTTCTCCAAATAAAAGTTCACCTGTTGTAGGATTGAAAGCTACCTCATCATCTTTCGGAATATAATTATCAGACCCCTTATCAGTCCTGCCACCAGCGTTGGTTATAGTATTCACAGCAATCTCTGTAACGTTGCCCGCGCTGTCTGTGACTTTGATTTTAAAATCCTGGGATGATGTTGTTGTAACATTACCACTTGCATCAACAGTCTTGGTATCAATAGTGTCCGACACATCCTTATATGCCAGCTTAACCCTGTGAACTTCTTCAATATTAGGAGTAACCACATTGCCTGCCGCATCTGTTTCGTATTTCAGATTAAGAATATCATCTGTCTCATAGAAGTTAGTGTAGGCAACCTTCAAATCAAGGTCTTCTCTGTTAAACTGCTGTGTAATAATGTAATCCACATCCTTTGCAGCCTCATCTGACTGGTAATTAAGAGGAATGTCTGTCATATATCCTGTAAAGCAGTACCGTCCGGCATACTCCACATCGCCCTGTGAATAATACGCCTCCCTTAATTTGTCAAGGCTTGTTGCAATGGTATCTCTCTCTGCTGAAGAGTAGGAATCTGTAGCACCCTGTGTACAATATGAATACAGATCCTGCAGGATAGAATATGCCTCATCCAGTGCCCCCTCTGTAGTATCAAGCCATGATGAAGCATCAGGAATATTCTTATCCAGATACTGTGTAACCTGGTCAAGACTTGATCTTAATCTTAATGCACGAATCGCAATAATCGGGTCATCAGAAGGCTTATTGATCTTCTTCTGTGTTGACAGCTGGTTATCCAGCGTATTCAACTGATTTTTATTAACCTGGATATTGGACATTGTGCTGTTAATCATCATCTGGTTAGTAATTCTCATATTTCAAGCCACCTTTCTGTAGTCTGCTGCTTATACCCCTGTCTGGTTAATAAGCTTATCATATATCTGGTTCATAACTGACATCATCTTGGAATTCAGATTGTAAGCCTGCTGGAACTTAACCAGATCCATAGCCTCCTCATCTGTATCCACACCCATAATAGAAAGTCTCTGGTTATGAATGGACGTCTTTAAATTATTATAATTAGCATGCAGGTTATTAGCCTTCTGTGCATCTATAGACATATCACTGACAATACTTTCAAGGAAGTAACCTGATGTTCCTCCGTCAAATATTGTAGCTGTCTGGAGCTTTACAAGCTGTTCCATAACCTGGGCATCAGCTTCACCGGTGCTTTTACTGGTTTTAATTGCCAGAAGTTCAGGATTTTCAAGAAGTTCACTGTTAACAGCAATATTGTTTGCTGACATTGGCATGCCTTCAGTATGAACTGAAAACAACGGAATACCTTTCTTAAGGCCATCTGATGTATAAGTATCGTTAACCTTATCATATGTCCCTGTGTCACCATTATAGCTCATTCCAGTCATTATCTGGTTTACAGCGTCAGAGAATATCTGGATGTACTCATTAAGCTGTGCCTGGAAATAAGGAACTCCTTTATAATCTGTGTTCTCATTATTCTTTGCAACAGTTTCCAGAATCTCATTGCCTCCTAAATCCTTTCTTCCACTGAGTTGCTCAATTGTTCCATTATTACCATCTCTTATATCAATCAGTCCCCTAAGTTCACCTCCGAGACTGTCGCTGTATATGTCAAATACCTGTCCTGAAGCCCACTGGATATCATATAATCCCGCTGCATCTGATGCATTTCTCTTATCCTCTCTCGCAACAACCTCAAGAGTGTTGTATCCATATGAAGTAACCAGTGTCTGTCCATTAACTCTTACCTGATAATCTGTAAGATTGTTTCCCAGTTCAATTTCAGTAACATCAATATTAACAATTGATGAAAGTTCATCTACCATGGCATTTCTCTTATCCCTCAGGTCATTGGCATTGCCTGCATTAGCTTCAATCTGGTTAATCTGCCTGTTTAAGGCCGCTATATTCTTTGCCAGTGCATTAATCTGCTGTACTGCATCCTTAATCTCATTATTGGCATCTGCCTGTACATTTCTCAGGTTATTATTAAGTGTATTAAAATAATCTGCCATGCTCTTGGCATTATTAATAAGCTGGTTCTTGGCTGATGCATCACCAGGAGTAAGGGTAAGCTGGTTAACAGCCGCAAAGAAGTTGTTATATTCTGCTGTATAGCCCTTAAGATTAACCTCATTAAGATAATCCTCAATCTGGCTCATATAATTCTGTTTAACAGAAAACTGTCCATAATTAGCCATATTATTGCGGTATTTTACATCATAGTAGCTGTCTCTTAACTGTTTAATCTGTGTAACATTAACACCTCCGCCCAGTGTTCCATATGTATTATATGTTCTGATGGCATCTGCCGCAGTCTTCTCAGCCTCCTGCTTTGTATATCCATCAGTATTGATATTGGATATATTATGACCAGCCACATTAAGTGATGTATTAGCTGCCTGTAATCCTGAATATGCAATTGTTAGTCCAAAAAATGTTGAAGCCATAATTTACCTCCGCACTAATATTTCTATGCCCTTCCTAATGATGTTATAAGATGTTCAATCATCTCACTGACAACATTGATATATCTTGATGCCGCATTATAGGACTGCTGGTATTTAATCATCTTCTCTAATTCTTCATCGGAAGATACGCCCTCTGACTGAAGTCTCTGATTGTCATATCCGTTAACCATTGTTTCCTGATGGTCAACAAAGTTAGATAGAACCTTGCCAATTGTTGAGAATTCACTTACAAAATTATTGTAAAATGTCTGGAAATTACCTACTGCATAGCTTTCCGGATCCAGCGAAGCGAAATCTGCATTCCACGCATCAACTAATGCCTGTCCCTTTGCCATATCCTCCTTACCCTGGGCATCTGTCATAGGAATCTTGCCAACCTCCTGACTTGTTTCAGGATTAACAAGAATATTTCCAAGTGTATAATCTGAGCGCTGTCCATTGGCATTGACATTATTCTTAATCATTATTTTGTTGCCATCTGCATCAAGAAGTGCTTTGCCACTGCCATCTGAAATATTTACAAAATCTTCTGTATTCTGTCTTGTAAATATTCCCTCGCCGATTGTGTGATTGTCATCATTACCATAATCTGTTTTATCCATATCCAGGATAACATAATTGAACTTGTTAGGTTCTACAATATGTGTAGCTTCTTTATCACTGAACAGCTTATTAAGTGATGTATAAGAATAAGTCACTGTTCCGTTTACTACCGCACCGGGAGCGCCCTTTATCTCATTGCCGGCAGCATCATAGAGGACTGCGGCTGATATGTTATTATATTCATAAGTTTCAGGAATAAGCTCCACACCATTAGTATCCTTAAGAGCAGCAGTCGTTGTATATTCCTTTGTAGGACACAGGACTCCATCAATAGCTGTTACAATTCCGTTTACCAGCTTATCTATTCCTGCTATGGCACATAGGATAGGTGAAGATTCAATATATTTGTTATAGTAATCCTGCTTATCCTGATATAATTTATAATCTTTATTATAGGTTTCAGAATCAAATACTGTGGTTCCGTTAGCCTGTTTTATCTGATATTTGGCATCCTCCTGGGATGGTTTAACAGGTATATCTGAATAATTCACATCGATGCTTCCTCTCGCAAGAAGAAGTCCTTTAAGTTCTCCTTTATCAGAAGTGCTAGCCCTGTACAGCTCATCCTCCGGATACACATCTCTCTCAAATGCCGGAAAAGTAGGAATATAAAGCTCCGTTCCTTCTGTTTTCCTGTAGGACATCTCTGTAACCGTTGTCACTGTAACAAATGGTACGCTCTCCGCAGATACAATCACTTCTCCATTCTGTCCCTCATAATAGGTAATGCTCATGTATTTGCTCAGTTCATCTAACGCCGCATCTCTCTGGTCTCTTAAGTCATTAGCTGTCTCCACACCTGCTGCCTCAATCTTGGCAATCTGTTTGTTCAGCTTATATAGCTTATCACCCAGATCATTAATAGTGTTCACCATATTGTAAACCTGTGTATTAAGTGTCTGCTGGTAATTCTTAAGCCCCTGGTATACAGCATCAGATCTTGTCATGAATGCTGATGCGTTCTGTATCAGTGATGATCTCTTTACTGTGCTTGATGGTTCTTTGCTTAACTCATTAATTGCATCGTAGAGATTATTCAGGCTCTGCTGGTAAGTTACACCCTGCATCTCACCAAACTGGTCTTCAATCTCATCCACTGCCTTGTACTGTGCCTCATAGAATCCCAGACGGCTGTTCTCATTTCTATATGCCTTATCAATGAATGTATCTCTTATTCTTCTGACCTCATGAATGCTTACTCCCAATCCATAAGTAGAATTAACAGGAGAATTGTAGTCTGTAATGAAATTAACATACTGTGTATCCTTGAAAGCAATCTGCTGTCTGGTATAACCACTTGTATTAATATTTGATAAGTTATGTGCTGTAGTATTAAGAGCTGTCTGAGCTGATTTAAGTCCTGATGCTCCAACCATAAGACTCGCCATGCCGTTTGCCATATACTTATCTCCCTTCCGTTTTAATCTAATTATCTATAACCCTGTATAACATCAAATAAATGTAATGTCATATTCTATATGAAGTATGCTCTAATTATCTTTTGAAAAAAAAACCATAGATGTGAGATTCTGTCAGATATTCTGGCATAATCCTCTCATCTATGGTTTTATTATCGGCATATAAATCAAAAAACTGAACTGCCCGGTAGTACTATTTTTATGGCAAGTTTATGGCACACAGCTTAATTATACGTATTCAAATCTGATGCTATTGTATAGTTCCAGCATCTGCATCCCCACGGACAGGGGCATCCTTATCCTGATATCCCGAAACATCCGTATCTACATCTGTCCCAGGATATACCATTGTAGCGTTATCATTTCTGTTGCCGCTGCTGGCCGTTGTTCCACTGGTTCCCTGATTCCCGGCATTTCCGGCAGTTCCTGTGGTGCCACTTCCAGTTGCACCTGTAGTTCCAGAATTAGCGGAACCAGTCGTCCCGTCAGTTCCTGGTTCCTGATACTCTGTATTATCCTCAGGATTTATTGTTGCCGGCTCATTATTAGTATTTCCTGAATTGCCTGAATTATTGTGCTTTGCCTGTGGAAATGATTTATGCACCAGTCCCTCATGAATCTGTGTCATAAACTCCCGGAAAATAATTGTAGTTGCATTACCCCCATGAATCTGCTCCGGATAATCATATCCCATCCATACAGCTGTAGTATAATATGGACTGTATCCGCAGAACCACAGATCCTTGTCAGAGTTGGTCGAACCTGTTTTACCGGCAATTTCCCAGCCATCCACAGCTGCTGCCCCACCGGTACCACCGCCATTAACAACAGTCTGTAGTACTTCTGTCATCTCACGGCAGGTCATGCTGCTATACACTCTTCCCCCACGCTCTGACTCATCTCTAATCAGCTTTCCTTCTGGCCCATATATTTTTCTTATGCATGTTGCTTTTCTGTACATGCCATCATTTGCTATTGTTGCAAATGCACCAGCCATCTCCTCGGATGTTACTCCATATGTAAATCCTCCCAGTGCCGCCGCATTGTAATCTTTGTCATACCAGACTTTCTTGAATCCCATCTTCATAAGATAGTTAATTCCCACCTGGGGAGTTACCTCCTGATAGACCTTCCACGCAATAGTATTCTTGGAATACTTGATTGCATCGGCAAGAGTCATCTCTCCCGCATAACTTCTGTCTGCATTCAGAGGCCCTCCTGGAATATATTCATCCGTCATAGTTTCCTCTGGAAAATGCCCCTTCATGAAATATGGAAGATATACTGATAAAGGTTTAATTGCACTTCCTGACTGCCTGTAACTCTGATACGCCCGGTTCAGCCCCAGGCTTGGGCCATCCTGGCTTCGTGAACCCACAATAGCCACTACATTTCCAGTTTCATTATCAATACATGTAGCAGAGCCCTGCATCTTATATGTTCCTTCGTCAGAAACCTCCGTATAGCCGGATAGTCCCTCATCCAGTGCATTTTGCAGCTTATCCTGGATATCCCTGTCAATGGAGGTGTATATAGTATATCCTCCTCCCACCAGCATCTGCTGGTATCTGTTATAGTAGGAATCATACATATCCATATAGGAATTATAATCATCTTCGGAATCAAAGTTATATCTGAATGTAAATCCCACTGCCTCCATAAGGCTTTCTGTTGCACAGTGCCGGACATAAGTAGCCACGGAATCAGATACCTCTGAATTATCCGCCAGAGCCAACACTACCTCCTCATGATATGAAGTATAGAAGGTCATGGAACTTATATAGTCATCATCATACAGTTTTCTTAATATAAGTTTCCTTCTGGTATCTGTATTCTCAAAATTAGTCAGTGGATTATATTTGGTAGGTCCGTTAGGAATAGCTGCAATAAATGCCTGCTCAGGCAATGTCAGTTCTGATACATGCTTACTGAAATACCCCTTTGCCGCAGCCTCCACTCCATAGTATCCGTTGCCAAAATAGATATTATTAAGATAAAACTCCAGAATCTGGTCCTTGGAATATCTTTTCTCCATCTCTCCGGCTATGAACATTTCCTCAATCTTACGGTCCCAGGTAACTTCCTGTGAAAGAAATATATTTCTTGCCAGCTGCTGGGTTATAGTACTGGCTCCCTGGACAATCTCGCCTCTCTGCTTATTCACAAATGTTGCCCTGATTATTGCTTTGTAATCAATTCCTTTATGGCTGTAGAAATCATGGTCCTCCATTACAATAAATGCATCTGCAAGAGTCTCAGGTATCTCTGAGAAATCCACGTAATACATATCCTTGATATTCTTAATCTGGCAGAGTTCCTCATCATATGCGTCATATACAATGGTTGTCTTTGTCTCCATAAATGTGGATTTACTGCTGGACTTAACAATGGCAATGGCTTCCTTCTGCAGGTTAAGGACTTTGATGATACTTGGAACGAAGTATGCAACAGCCAGCGCAAGGGCAAGCAGCAGAGTTATTAGTATTGTCCGTTTAATTATCTTCTTCATACTTCCCCCTGTATTAATTTGCTGGTGGCGGGTATTGGGGTGGGGACGTTCCAGGGATGTGGCGAAAGTGATTCCCCGGCACGCTCTCGCTCTCCTCGGACGCAGCGGACACTAACGCCCCACAATACGGGGCGTTAGTGCCGGCGTCCTCACAAGGCCGTGGAACCACTTTGTCACATCCCTGGAACTCACACTATGACACGCCAAATGCAACTTACTACTCTTCCGCCACGCCCGATGCCTGGGGCAGGGTGCGTGGCAAAGTTTTGATTCTTCGGTGACGCAGGTGCTCCGCTTCGCGATTGCACCTGGCTGTGCTAATCTTTCTTTAGTTTTTTATTATTTTCTCTTCTCCAGCACATGCTCTAGCTTTTTAAAATCACAGCACCGCCTTGTCAGATTTTTCATTTTATCCGGTGTTTCTGTAACAATCTTATACAACTTCTCAGCTTTTATTGTAATGGCATCAAAATTATCATTGCACCAATCAAGCTGATCATTCAAAAGTAACTTGTACGCTCGTTCCTTTGTACTATCCCCCTTCTGAACCCTCATATCAATCGGCAATAACACAGAATCGTCAACTGGAAGCATATTATTGAAGTTCAGACAACCTATCAGCTTATTTCCCTTGTCAAACATTCTGGAAAAATCCTTATCATTCTTCATTGTTTGATGCTTAGGTTTCGGCGATGTCAAAGGAATACAATATTTTTTCTGGTTACAAATAACAACTATTCCCACAAAAGGGCGTCTTTCTTTCCCTATCTGCGGAGAAACTGACATAACCTTATCATCTACCCTAGCCAAATCTCTGATGTATTTCATATCTATATGATACAAATGAAACCTTTGTTTTTTCATAATAACCCCTTTATGTATAAAACAAAAGGCTGCGAAACATCGCAGCCATAACAATCACAATTCCCACTCACAGTAGGGACCACTGCTTTTACCATTCCCACTCACAGTAGGGACTACTGCTTTTACCATTCCCACTTACGGTAGGGACCACACGCTTTTTACAAAAGCACATGCTTTCATAACAGAGCCGTCGCTCGTGATTATTATATACAAAATTCCAAAGAATATGTCAAGATTTTTTCCAAAAATAACATAAATTGTCTCTAGAATTTTCCGCAACTTTTTATTGAAAACTCAATAAAATGTCACGTACAGGTTTCCACCCTGCGTAAACAGCTTTGCTGCATCGGTGGTAGTTATATTTATTTCTTTACCTGAACCCAGGTAGGTTACACTTGTGGCATCATATGCAGTTATTATCACGTATCCATTAGCAGTTTTTGCAAGCACAGGCTTTCCGCGGCTGATATATGGAAGCACTGTCTCGTATGATACTCCTTTAAGAGTAATCTTCTTAAGGTTATCTACATCACCTATATAACTCTTTACAACAGCCTCACCGCCCTGGTAGTTTCCACCGAAATCAGCGCTTGACGGGGTAATTCCCTTAATCTGTCCTGTTGTTGTTTTATATTTCGTCCATACCAGCTTGTTATTGTAATCCTTCACATACCCATAATTACTATTAGCAGCTATAACTGCACTGTTTATGTTATCATAGGAACCTGCAAGCCTTCCTGCACCATATACATAATACAGCTTCTTTGCCTTGCCGGTTTTCTCTATAACCAGCTCTCTGTCAGCCACGAACTGGATATTATCAGCGCCTCTTGCGGTAGTGGAATTTACATCTCCAACACCCTTAGGAAGAACAAGCACCACCTCTGTTCTTCTGGAAGGGGTGTAAACTGAGTCCACAGACACTCTTTCATCAACGCTGTTCTCTGACCTGTTAATCAGCTGGTCAATTGAGGCAGAGGTATATCCTCCCTCTCCATCCTTTACAACTCTTGATAGATTGACTCTGTAGCCGTCAACCTCCACACCACTGAGATATATACCATCCTCGTGATATTCCTTGATAACCTCATAATTATCATCCATAATACATAATGTGTGTATTGGATAGGTAATTAATCCGTTGTCCTCATATGCAATATCATCAATATTGGCATATCCGTATATACAGTCATTTTCAATAAATCCCAGAACTTTCATAACCTGGTTATCAGGAGCTTTCAGAATCTTCTCCACTCCCTTTTCCAGATTAAGTATTCTTATGGAATCTGTATTATTAAGCTGTCCATTAAGGCTATAAGCTATAATTCTTCCGTTGTCTGACACCTTGTAGGTTCCTGATGTAAGTCCCTCAATCTCTGTCATTATCTCCTTGCTGTTAAGCTCAACTGCATACAGAGAATCATTTATCATAATATAGAAAATGTTGGAAGAATTGACATAAGAGATATCTCCCACATTCTCCTCAATAATCTCATACGGCATATCAAGAGGCAGGAACAGAAGCTCCTCAACGCTGTTGCCTCCATAATTGTACTGGTAAAGTGACACTCCCAGCCGTCCCTCATGGGCTCCTCTGTTCATATAACCATATACTATGAACTTAATGCTGCCGTCATCACTTATGTCCATTATCTTTATTTTATGTCTCTGGTAACGTTCTCTTACGTTATCAGAATCTCCTGAATCAAATGAAAATACCCTTATAAACTCATTTGCACTCTTGGAATAACTCCACAGGCTTCCATAGGTCTCGAAACAGGTAAAATTGTGATTGTCGCTGTCCTTTGCCTGTACAGTAAGCTGGTTCTGTATACCAAGATTAATCTTACCACTTGGAAAAAGGTCATCTCTTCCATCAAATATCTGGTTAGCCTCCCTCTTGAACGCAAGAAGGAACATTCCCATGGTTCCCTGTCTTACTCTGTAATACTCATGCACAGCATAGGTATCATTAGTTCCATCAACATTCTCAGCGCCTATAGAATAGTCCAGGCTTACAATCATTATTTCCTGCTCAATACTCTCAATGGTAGGTATAACATTACTTTCAATAAATGGGTCAATATCCCCCCACAACACTGAATCTGTATTGCAGTATATATCTACGGAACCAAAATTAGAATTGTCGCTTCCATACTTTGTTTCCATATATATTGAGATATTAGATGAAGTCTCAAGACTGTATGTATCATTATTAAAGTCCAGTACGAAATCAATACTGTTCTTGAAATAATCATCCCTTCCTGTGACTATTCTTGTATAATATCTGATATTATTCTGTTTTTCAGTATTAATACATATCTCCAGCATATATTCTACATTCTCAGATAGAAGGTCCTTGACAGGCAGGACTGCATGAACCCTGGACTGGCTGAATTCAAAGGAACTAAGGGATGTACTTTCAATAAGGCTGTTATCCCTTGTATCCCTGACTTTGTAAGAAATATCCTTAATCATACTGCCATATGTATCAACAGCTATTTTTAACTCATTACTGTCAGGCAGTGGAGTTAAAGGTGTATCCATTCCCGGAACCGAAACACCTTCGTATTTATCTGATGTTTCATTAGTTCCGTTAATACCGGCGTTATCCGGAATAATGATACCATGCATTGGATTATACACCAGTCCATCATCAGCTTCCGCGTACACCAGCGGAAACTCTGCCTCAGTCATTTCCAGTGTTGCAGCGCTTTCTGCCTGATAATGCATTGATATAAATGTAACAGCAACTGTAACAAGAAATAGACCCAGATATATAACATACTTCCAGGACAAAGTATTTTTATGGTTCATTGCTATCCTCCATCAATCTGTCAAGAGTTAAATTAAGATTAAACATATCCTCCAGATTGTCTACTCCTCTGGAATCAGCCTTTTTCCCTGTGTATACTCCTCTTATCAAGAGGTTTTTCGGTGTATGCTCCATATCAATGAATTCCAGTATCTGTGTCTGGTATCCAGCAATCTCCAGCCTGTTTGCCCTTATGGCATCAGTTAATATAGAAGACATACGCTCCTTTAGAATTCCATATTTCAGCACTGGCATAAGCTCATCCGACTGTATCTGTCCATTAGCTTCATGCTGGCAGCAAGGTACAGACAGTATCACCTTTGCACCCCATTTCACAGCCTTTGCAAGAGCATAGTCTGTGGCAGTATCACAGGCATGAAGTGTAACAACCATATCCACACTTGATACATCCTTATAATCTGCAATATCTCCCACATAGAAATTAAGCTTCTTATACCCATATTTCCTTGCCAGAAGATTACAGTGCATAATAACATCCTTCTTAAGGTCAAGGCCTATTATTCTTATATCAAGCCCTTTTAACTCCTTAAGATAATAGTACATGGCAAATGTAAGATAAGATTTGCCACATCCGAAATCAATAATGGTCTGTTCTCTGTCCTTTGACAAATAGGGAATAACATCCTCAATAAATTCAAGAAATCTGTTAATCTGTCTGAATTTATCATATCTGGATGCAACGATTTTACCTTCCTTAGTCATAACACCCAGGTCAATGAGAAAACCCACAGGCTTTCCTTCCTCAAGAATATACTTTTTCTGTTTGTTGTGGCTTAAGTCCTTCTGTGTTCTTGTATCAGAAGATTTTTTGTATTTGACAGTCATATTGCCCTTACTTCCACACAAAACCTGACCATCGCCATCAGTATATGCAAACTGCCCCTGTTTAAAATCGTTATTAAGGCATGATTTCACATATTCTGCCAGTTCTTTCCCTGACATATTCCGATGAAGTACCTGTGTACCCACATATTCAGAAGCCTGAAAAACCGTTTTATTCTTAATATTAACAGGACGTATCTTAACTTTAGATGCCCCTTCTGTATTTTTGTGTTTTCTGTTGCTTAGCACAATCTCAACCAGCTCACTGGCAGTGCATTTATCTAACAGATCATCTATATTCATAATTATTTCTCCACTTGTATTACACTTTTATCTATCATTCTAATATCTTTATGGCAAAACTGCAAGGCATTAATATGCCACCTGCCCAGCATGCTTCATAGAAATTCTGTTCATCATTAATTCTCCCTAAAAATCCTGCTGCATAATTGGAGTTGCAAGATGGATTACCGATTTACCTGTCTGTTCATTATAATTCACTGTAACATTGACATTTACTTTCTTTCCTCCAATATTTACCCACTCATCCATTTTCTTATTATATCCGTATGCAGTATAGATTCCGTCATACTCCTTGGCATACACCTGTTTTGCTCCGGCCTTTTCCATGAGACTCTCTGTGTATACCCTGCAGTTCTCTGAATACAGCCTTCCATCAATCTCTCCTGTAAGATTCACGTTTACACAGGTATCAATCCCCATATCTTCATAGATATCTCTTACTATTTCCTCATATGTATATACACAATCCACACCATTTTTCAGAATAATATCCACATAGATATAGCACTGGTCCTGTTCCTTATCCAGAAACTTCACCACCACATCTCCATTTGCCGAAGACTGGCTTAATGATTTAACTGCTGCCCCCTTCTCATCATAATAATCCTGGATTTCATATCTGTTAATCCCTATCTTATCAGCAATTTCAGTTAATATTATGACTTTCGTACCATCTGACACGCTTCCCGGATTATATCTGCCATATGCTGTTACACTGGCTTCACATTCATTAGTGATTGCACTTGAGAATGCACTTACTGCCTGTTTCTTCTCATTAACATCACTCTTATATGCCAGTCTGGCTCCAAGAACTATCCATGAAGCTACAAGAAGAATTATTCCTGTCCATTTCGCTCCTTTCCGGTTGCGTTTTCCACTGTTATGCTTTACCAGCTCCTGAAAATAATATTTAATAATATATAAAAAGTCTCCCAACATAAAAACCTCCTTCAATGGGAAATCTAACCAGATTATTCCCATATAAAGGAGGTTTATACACACTTATTTTTAGTCAACTGCTCCAAGTCTTGCAAGGGAACGCTTAAGAGCTGCCTCAGCTCTTACCATATCAACATTAGCCTCGTTACCCTTAATCCTTCGTTCAGCTCTTATTCTAGCCTCATTAGCCCTGTTGACATCAATTTCTTCCGGCCACTCTGCCACTTCTGCCAATACAGTAACCTTATCCTTTAATATCTCAACAATTCCGCCATGAATAGCAGCTTTCTTAATATGGCTGTCTTCATGGATTTTAAGAACTCCTGGAGCAATTACTGCTGTCAGCGGAATATGCTTAGCATACACGCCGATTTCGCCCTCTGTAGTAACCAGCTCCACCATGGTAACACTGCCACGGTAAAACTCCCTTTCAGGCGTATTAACAATTAACTCAAAACTATCGGCCATACACTTATCTCCTTACTTCACCTTTGCAAGAACATCATCAATATTGCCGCAGTTTAAGAAATAACTCTCTGGAATATCGTCATACTTTCCTTCGATAATCTCCCTAAAGCCCTGAATTGTCTCATTAATTGGCACATATCTTCCCTCAAGGCCAGTAAACTGTCCTGCTACGAAGAAAGGCTGTGAAAGGAATCTCTGAACCTTTCTTGCTCTTGATACAACAAGCTTATCATCCTCTGAAAGCTCATCCATACCAAGAATAGCAATAATATCCTGAAGTTCCTTGTACTTCTGTAAGATCTCCTGAACCATACGTGCAACCTTGTAATGCTCCTCACCAACAATTCTTGAATCAAGAATTCTTGATGTTGATTCCAATGGGTCTACCGCTGGATAGATACCAAGCTCAACAATTGATCTGGAAAGAACTGTTGTAGCATCCAGATGGGCAAATGTTGTAGCTGGAGCAGGGTCTGTAAGGTCATCCGCAGGCACATATACAGCCTGTACAGATGTGATAGATCCACTCTTGGTTGATGTAATTCTCTCCTGCAGGGCACCCATCTCTGTCTGAAGTGTTGGCTGGTAACCAACCGCAGATGGCATACGGCCCAGCAGAGCTGAAACCTCTGAACCTGCCTGTGTAAATCTGAAAATATTATCAATGAAAAGAAGTACATCCTTTCCACCTTCATCACGGAAATACTCCGCCATTGTAAGACCTGTAAGACCAACTCTCATTCTGGCTCCTGGTGGTTCGTTCATCTGACCGAATACCATGGTAGTCTTCTCGATAACTCCTGATTCCTTCATCTCATAATACAGGTCGTTACCCTCTCTTGTACGCTCACCAACACCGGTAAATACTGAATATCCACCATGTTCAGTAGCAATATTTCTGATAAGCTCCTGGATAAGTACTGTCTTACCTACTCCGGCACCACCAAACAGACCAATCTTACCACCCTTCTGATAAGGGCAGAGAAGATCAACTACCTTGATACCTGTCTCCAGCATCTCTGTAGATGTTGCCTGCTCCTCAAATGAAGGTGCTTTTCTGTGAATAGGCATATATTTCTCAACCTGTGGGGCTGGTTCATTATCTATAGGTTCACCCAATACATTGAATATTCTTCCCAGTGTATTCTCTCCTACCGGTACAGATATTGGGGCACCTGTTGCTTCAGCATCCATACCACGAACAAGTCCGTCTGTTGGACCCATAGCAATACATCTTACAGTGTCATCTCCAAGATGCTGTGCTACTTCCACAACAAGACGTTCTCCATTCTGACGGGTAATACTGATAGCTGAGTTAATCTCAGGCAGGTTTCCGTCCTGAAACTTAATATCCAGTACGGCACCGACAATCTGAGTAATTTTACCAATATTCTTATCTGCCATTTTTGCCTCCATATTTAATATATTTATTCGATGGCATTAGCGCCAGAAATAATCTCTGTAAGCTCCTGAGTAATAGAAGCCTGTCTTGCCCTGTTAAACTTCAGTGACAAATCTTCAATCATCTCTTCCGCATTGCTTGTGGCGTTATCCATCGCCTGCATACGTGCGCCATTCTCACTGGCTACCGCCTCTATTAATGCACCATACACAAGGGAGCAGACATATTTAGGAATAATAAGATTTAATGCTTCCTCGTCATTAGGCTCATAATTCATCGGTGTAGAATCAGCGTCCGAATCTTCCTTAACAGCTTCTGCATCCACAGGAAGAAGCTTTATAAGCTTAGGAACATGTACAACTGTGTTCTTGAATGATGTATATGCCAGATATATTTCGCCGATTTCCCCATTAACATAATCATCAATCAGCTTGTCGCATATCTGCTTGGCATCGGTATATAACGGCTCATTAATCACATCTGAATAATCAGCTCTTATGTCATATCCCTTTCTTTCAAGAACTTCCCTGCCCTTGCTGCCTATAGCATATATATATATATCGTCCTTTGGAATTGTGCTGTTTGTAATCAGCTTAGTAATATTAGAATTATATCCACCTGCAAGACCCCTGTTGGAAGTAATCACAATAATTGCTTTCTTATTGGATTTTCCGGGTTTCAGGAACTTGTGGTTAATATTACCAGACTTTGCAAGTATATTACTAACTGTTTCATACATAAGGTCAGAGTATGGCTTTGTCTTCTCAGCCCTGCTCTTTACCTTTTGCAGCTTAACAGTGGAAACGAGCTTCATGGCTTTGGTAATCTGACCGGTACTTTCAATACTGTCTCTTCGTCTTTTTATGTCTCTCATCGAGGCCATAACCAATTACCTCCATTCACCCTTCTACTTATTAAATGTCTTCTTAACCTCTGTAATCGCGTCAATAAGAAGCTTCTCTGTATCATCGTTTAAGACTTTTTCGCTTCTGATTGATTCTGGTATCTGAGGATACTTCGTATCAATCAGCTCAAACAGTGCTTCCTGGAAATCAAGAATTTTATCCACTGGAATATCCAATGCATATTTCCTGGTAACAGCATATATAATAATTACCTGATACTCTACAGGCATTGGCTTATACTGTGGTTGTTTAAGCATTTCCTTAACTCTTTCGCCCTGTTCCAGCTTCTCCTTGGTATCAGCATCCAGCTCTGAACCAAACTGTGCAAATGATGCCAGTTCTCTGTACTGTGCCAGATCCACACGGATAGGAGCAGCCATCTTCTTCATGGCTTTAATCTGTGCTGCACCACCAACTCGCGATACAGAAAGACCTGCGTTAACCGCTGGTCTAAAACCTGAATTGAACATCTCAGTTTCAAGATAAATCTGGCCATCTGTAATAGAGATTACATTAGTTGGAATGTAGGCAGATACATCTCCTGCCTGGGTTTCAATAATAGGCAGTGCTGTAAGCGAACCTCCACCGTACTCATCTGACATTCTGGCTGCTCTCTCAAGAAGTCTTGAATGAAGATAGAATACATCTCCAGGGTAAGCCTCACGTCCTGGTGGTCTCTTAAGAAGAAGAGAAAGTGTACGGTAAGCAGCTGCATGCTTGCTCAAATCGTCATATACAATAAGCACATCCTCTCCGTTCTCCATCCATTCCTCACCTATGGCACATCCTGCATAAGGTGCAATATACTGCAATGGAGCAAGCTCACTTGCAGTTGAGGCAACTACAGTTGTATAACTCATAGCGCCAAATTCTTCCAGTGTCTTAACTATGCTTGCAACTGTTGACGCTTTCTGTCCGATTGCAACATAGATACATTTTACATTCTGACCCTTCTGGTTGATAATTGTATCAATAGCTATAGCTGTCTTACCAGTCTGACGGTCTCCGATAATTAACTCTCTCTGTCCTCTTCCGATTGGAACCATTGCATCAATAGCCTTGATACCAGTCTGAAGTGGTGTATCAACTGACTTTCTGGTAATTACACCAGGTGCCACTCTCTCAATCTGGCGGAACTTATCTGTGCTTACAGGTCCCTTACCATCAATTGGCTGTCCTAATGCATTAACTACTCTTCCTACCAAAGCGTCACCTACTGGAACCTCAACAACTCGTCCAGTTGTTTTTACAGTGTCACCCTCATTAATATTGCGGGAATCACCCAGCAAAACGGCACCAACATTATCTTCCTCAAGGTTTAACACCATTCCGTAAACCTCTCCAGGGAATTCAAGAAGTTCTCCCTGCATAGCCTTTTCCAGACCATGGATACGTGCGATACCATCTGCCACCTGAATTACAGTACCTACATCTGACACTTCAAGTTCGGTTGAATATCTTTTAATCTGCTCTTTGATAACAGAGCTGATTTCTTCCGGTCTTAAATTCATGGAGCCAACGCACCCTCTTTCTATTAAAGTATAAGCCTACACCAGCTGAACCTTTTTAAGGTCCCTTGCAAGCTCATCTAGTTTTGTTTTAATACTGCTGTCAACTACTCTGTCGCCAATTCTTATAATCATGCCTCCGATAAGACTTTCATCCACATTATAATTCATATGGAAATCCACGTAATCTGTTGTCTTAAGAAGCTTCTCCACAACCTCTTCCCTGGTTTTATCATCCAGGGGCTTTGCTGTGGTAACATAGGCAATTCCTATCTTCTTGTATTCAAGAATTCTGCCACAGAAATACTTTAAAGCAGCAACTATGTCTGACTGTCTGTCCTTGGTCACCATAATAGTCAGGAATCCCATTATATCTCCTGACACCATCTGTCCAAAAACATCTTTTAAGAATTTAATCTTCTCTTCTTTTATTATCTTTGGATGATTCAATAATCTGCCAATCTCGCCATTGTCCTCAAATGCTGTAAGAACTGTCTGTGCCTGTTCATACAAAGCATCTGTCTTTGACTCTTCAACAGCAAGCTCAAATAATGCATCACCATATGTTGTAGCTGCTAACTTTGCCATGTGCTCTCACTCATTTCATTCAAAGTCTGCTCAATTAACGCCCGGCTGTCTGCTTCAGTCAAAGAATTAGCAACAACCTTGGCTGCCATAAGCTGTGACACAGCGATAATCTGCTGCTTAACTTCGTCAGCGCATTTCTGCTTCTCAAGCTCTGCCTCAGTATTAGCCCGCTCAATGATTCTTGCAGCCTCAGCCTTTGCCTCCTCCACAATCTTAGTTTCATTGTGCTTGGCAACCTTTCTGGCCTCGCTTAAGATGCTTTCTGCTTCTTTATCTATTGCCTTAAGCTTCTCCTCATACTCCTGCTTCAATGCCAATGCGCTCTCTCTATCGGCTTTGGCTGTCTCTCTGTCATTAGTTATCTTATCCTGCCTTTTTTTAAGCATACTTCTTACAGGCTTAAATAAGATATATGAAAGAAGCACAAACAATATAAACACATTAACTGCGGTAATGGCAGCATCAAGAAGAAGCTGATAATCCAAGCCGAACAAACGGCCATCATCCGTCAGAGCAATAAATGTACTCAGGGAATTCAATATTTTAGCCTCCTTCCAGCTGTATATTTTAATGTAATAAAACCTTTATCTAAAATAAATTTATTTAAAAGGCTTAACAAACATTAAGATAATAGCAACAGCGAAACCGTAAAGACCTGTTGTCTCGGCAACGGCCTGTCCAAGTAACATTGTTGATGTAATATCAGACTTAGCGCC
>SAMEA3663175__coassemble_126_pt1 | contig 21394 bp, 19 predicted proteins | sample SAMEA3663175__metabat2_high_PE_014 | metagenome-assembled genome bin SAMEA3663175 (sample SAMEA3663175) | pig gut metagenome | biome: pig gut; feature: pig-associated habitat; material: faeces | place: Denmark | collected 2012 | reverse complement strand
AAAAAAGGATTCAAGAAGGCAGGTCTTTGTATTGTTACAGCACTTGTGATTATGGGTACATCTGGCTGTAATACCAAGATTAAGCCTAATTATGGTTATAATCCAACTGACCATGTGGAACTTGGCCAGTACAAGGGAATTGAATACTCAGTTGATGAGGAGGGAATCGAGAAGGATATCATCAACAAGAGAATATTAAGTGACCAGAAGGATAACATAACTTATCAGGAGATAACCTCAAGAGGGGCTAAGGAAGCAGATAAAGTAACAGTAGATTTCTCTGCAACTATCAATGGTCTTCAGGTAAGTGGATTTTCTAATAATGATTATGAAATTGTTCTTGGAACAGATACTTTCGTTGTAGATGGATTTGTTGATGCACTGTATGGAATGAAGGCTGGAGAGCATAAGATTGTACAGCTGGTTGTTCCTGAAGATTTTACACAGGCAGCAGAATATGCCGGCAAGAAAATCGTATTTGAGATTACAATGACTAAGCTGGAACAGGCAACTACACCAATGATTACAGATGCCTATGTGAAGGAGAATTTTGGTGTGGATACTGTGGAACAGTACAAGCAGAAGTTAAAGGAAGAATTACAGTCTGATATTGATGAAGAGATAGAAGAACAGAAGAAGTCTGAAGTTCTTAAGAAGCTTCAGGATACATGTAAGGTTATTAGTTTCCCTGAGGAATTCTACAACAGCAAGAAGGACGAGTACGAGTCAGCCGTTAAGATGTATTCTTTAATGAAGAACCAGTCTGTGGATGAGTACTGTCAGGAAAACATGAATATGAGCTTTGAGGAATATGTGAAGAGAAATGTTTCCCAGGAAATGATTATGTGTGCCATTGCTGAGAAGGAAGGGCTGACAGTTACTGAATATGAGTACAAAGGCGATTTAGAGCAGTTTGCATCAGATAACGGATATGGTGATAAGGAAACATTCAAGAATAAGTTTGGCAAAGATAAGATTGTGGTTGCCATGCTTATGCAGAAAGCCCAGGATTTCGTTATTGAAAGTGCAGTGAGAAAGTAATATTAAATAATTCTAATGACTGAGGTCAAGTTAGATAGAGTAAATATAATTATAAATGGAAATAAACCAGTTAAGCCATAGTAATAAGCCGGGTTACAGCGTTAGGCTGTAACCCGGCTTTGTTTACTTAGTTCCTGTAGAACCAAAGCCTCCTTCACCTCTTACAGAGTCTTCCAGTTCCTCTGCTTCAACGAATGTGGCAGTGTATATGGTGCATAAACCATCTGTGCAATACGCTCACCATGATTAATTGTTAATGGCTCACTGGCATGGTTGTAAAGTGCAACAATGATTTCGCCTCTATAGTCAGAATCAATTACACCTACCTTATTTGCTGGTGCAACTCCTTTTTTGCATGCCATGCCGCTTCTTGCATATATAAGTCCCACCAGACCTGTGGGAATCTCCATGGCTAATCCTGTGTGAATAAACTGGGTTTCTCCGGGATTGATGGTTATGCTTTCGTCAGTACATGCATAAAGGTCTGCTCCTGCAGCAAATTCAGTCCCGTATGATGGAATAATGGCATTAGGCGAGAGTTTTTTGATTTTAACAGTTGTTTCCATAATATCCTCTTTTCTTAAATTTATATTTAATTTTTGCACATGCATTCTGCATATTGATTTCAGGTGTTTTCCTGAAGTGTTTAATCAAAGTTGTATAGTATAATTTCTCCTGCTTCCAGGGACTCCTGAACCATTATTGTTCTCTGGTTTGAAGAACCCTTGAATTTCAGCATTAAGTCTTTCTTTTCTTCAACAAATGGTCCATCTACAAGTACATCAATTAAGGAAAGCATCCTTGAGGTTTCAGGCCACTGGGGGCACATTTTATCAAGGATATCCTTGTCAAACAGATAACCTGTAAAGCACCAGATTGACTTGTGGGGTAATTCTTTCCGCACCCTTTCAAGAAGAGGCAGAAGTCCAATCTGGTTTACGTGTTCAAATGGTTCTCCTCCGAGAACCGTTAATCCTGTAATATAGTCGGGTTTAAGAGAGTCTGTTATCTCATTTATGGTTTCTTCTGTAAAAGGTTTTCCATAATTAAAATCCCATGCGATTTCATTGAAACATCCTTTGCACCGATGGGTACAGCCGCTGACAAATATGGAGGTTCTTACTCCGGGACCATTGGCGATATCACAGTATTTTATTTCTGCATAGTTCATAATTATCTCCATTAAAGAACTTTTTTAACTAGTATAACAATTTGCTGTACTCATTTCAAGGAAAGCTAAATAAGAATATTTTTTCAGTGAAATTGTCATTAATAATAATTAAAATTAGTAGAGCAATGAGATGATGTATGTTAATATAATATCAGTAAAAGCAACTGATATTATATATGGTGGCTGGATTTGTGTGAAATACCAACTAAAGCTGATACTACAGATTTTTTATTGATGGAGGTTTGATATGGCTGATGCAATTGATATTATGTTTGACAAGCTTTACAGATATGACAGAATACAGGAACCTTGTGGAGTATGTATTCCTGTAAAGAAAGGGAAACTTAAAAGTACCGACAGTGTTGAAGTTGTTCAGAATAACAAGAAGGTTATGTCCCAGACAAAGGTAACTTCAAGATATGATGACGGCTCGATTAGATATATGTATGTGAGATTCTTAGCTGACCTCCCTGGGAATAAGGGAACTGTACTTCAGCTTAATATGGATGGAACAGATTTGCCTGCAGCTAATGGACAGGGGATTAAGCTTGATAAAACCCATGAGGGATATGCAGTTGATACTGGAGCGTTGAAGTTTACAGTTAAGAATGATTCTGATGGAATATTTGAGTATGTTAATGATGGTAACAGAGAATATGACCGCAGCAATTTTGTTGGACCATTACTCAAGGATGGAGAAGGAATCCAGTATGGTGTTAAAATCGGACAGTGGAAGGTAGTGGAAGAAGGAGATGTCTGCGTTATATTGTCAGCCGATGGCAGCAACATTTCAGATGGAACTGACAAACATTACGATTTCTCACTACGTATTACAGCTTATGTGGGAAAGCCATGGGTGGAGGTTTCCTACAGACTGATTAATACAAGCAGCAGCCCGCTGCATGTAGCTTCTTTAGTGTTCTATGCCAAAGAAAGGGGCGACTTATGTGTAAATGGTTGCCTTAAGCCAATTAATATTATTGAAGAGCCGGACTCTACAGGCTGTGGTGACAAGCTTACAGATAATACTAATACAGAAGGACCGGTTTACCATACCAGAGGAACCAACGAGCTGGCTATGTTTGATGAGAGAATATCCCTTGCAAATGTACGGACAATTGCTGCATCATCTAATTATAAGACTGATTTTTATATTGGACAGGATGGTGAAGAGGTCAATAAAGTTATAGATGACAAATATCTTATAAACGAGGCTAATGAGCATTTTGCAGAAGTATTCTATGGAACATTCCTGGCAGACAGGACTGATGACAGGGCAGGATTATGTATAACTGTTTATCAGGCACAGCAGAATTATCCTAAAGCAGTGAAATCTGATAAGGATGGAATAGCAGTTATGCTGGTTCCAGAGGGGATTAACAGGGTTGTAATGCAGTCAGGCATGGCGAGAGAACAGAAATTCCTTATGCATTTCCACAGCCCATCACTGCCTATTTTAGAGATTGATAACAGAAGCCTTATATACCAGATGCCTGATAAACCATATATCAGTCCGGATATTTTTAAGGAATCAGGTGTTATGCTTGATGTATTTCCAGAAGTAAGGGATGATGATGTAGAGATTTCCCTTATTTCCAAGTGTGATGCACATGGCAGAAGTTATGGAATGATTAACTGGGGCGATACCATTGATGAGAATTACACAAGGCAGGGCAGAGGCAACGGAAGACCTGTGTGGAGTAATAATGAATATGATTATCCTCACTCATGTGCTCTTGAATATGCAAGAACTGGAATAAGACGTTTCCAGGATTATCTTATTACATCAGCAACCCACTGGATGGATGTTGATGTATGCCATTACAGTGAAGACCCATTGAGAGTGGGAGGACAGTGGGAACACACAGCAGGACACTGCAACAATGGTCTTATGGTATGCTCACATGAATGGGTTGAAGGACTTTTCGATTACTATCATTTCACAGGCGATGAGAGAGGGTATGAGACAGCCATAGGAATCGGTGAGAATGTTTTAAGGCTTCTCGATACTCCTATGTATGCAAAACCGGGTGAAGCCAATGCCAGAGAGACGGGATGGGCTTTAAGAACACTTACTGCATTGTATGTGGAAACTGCTGATAAGAAATGGCTTGAAAAATGTGAGTGGATTGTTAACAGCTTCAAGGTATGGACAGAGGAATATGGTGAATGGCTGGCTCCTTATACTGATAATACAACGGTGAGAGTTGGCTTTATGATTTCTGTTGCAGTAGGTTCACTTATGCGTTATTACAGGGTATTTCCAGGAGAAGACATTAAGAATATGATTCTGTCGGCGGTTGATGACCTTATTGATAACTGTATGCTTGATGTAGGGCTTTTCTATTACAAGGAACTTCCAAGCCTGCAGAGATTAGGAAATAATAACCTGCTACTGGAGTCACTGGCAATTGGATATGAGCTTACAGGAGACAAGAAATATCTGCTTCCTGGACTTAAAACATTTAAGAATGCATTGACACAATCTAAGACAAGTCTTGGCTCTAAGACTATTATTGAGGATGCTGTTGTTGTTTCTGGAGAATCAACAAAAACATTTGGCTCATCATTCATACCTCTGATTACATACTACAAGGCAGTATCTGATGCGGGTATATGGGAAGCATAACGTTTAATTGTGTTTGACGGTGCAATTCATACGTAGTAGAATTAACACAGACAGTTTTTTATATTTATAATGATATTTAAGGAGAGGACAAAGAGCATGAGATTAGGTATAAGAGCACATGATGTGGCATATGCACCATTAGAACAGCTTATTCCCAATATTCATAATCAGGGATTTAAGTGTATGCATATTGCATTAAGCAAGTCAATTAAGGAGTTTAAACCAGATTTATGTACAATGACTCCGGGGCTTGCTATGTATATGAAAGAACTGTGCCAGGAGAACAAGGTGGATGTGGCAGTTTTAGGTTGTTATCTTAATCTTTGCAATCCTAATTCGGAAAAACACGCTGAAATAGTTGAAAAATACAAGGCACATATTAGATTTGCAAGCATTCTTGGATGTGGCGTTGTGGGAACAGAGACAGGTGCGGTGAATGAGGAGTACAAGTACGAACCTGCTAATCACTCAGAGGAGGCATTACAGCTTTTTATTGAGAATCTGAAGCCTATTGTAAAATATGCAGAGCAGTTTGGTGTAATAGTTGCCATTGAACCAGTGTGGAAGCACATTGTATACACTGTTGAGAGGGCAAGAAAGGTGCTTGATGCAATTAATTCACCTAATCTTCAGATTATATTTGATCCGGTTAACCTTCTGTGTGTAGATAATCTCCCACAGCAGAACGAGATAATTGAGAAGGCATTTGACCTGTTAAGGAACGAGATAGCGGTAGTTCACTGTAAGGATTACGTGGTTGAAGGCAGTGAACTTAAATCAATTGCTGCCGGAACAGGGGGACTTAATTATCCATTGTTGTTAAGTAAGATTAAGCAGTATAAGCCATATGTCCATGTGACACTGGAGAATACTGTACCTGAGAATGCTATTGCTACAAGGGAATTCATGGAAAAGACTTATGCAGAGGTGTAATGCATGAGCAGAATGATTTTCTTGTACCTTATGGCAGTTAATATTATAACGTTTATTGTTTTTGGAATTGACAAACAAAGGGCAAAGAATCATGAATGGCGCATTTCAGAAGCAACACTTATAGGTCTTGCAGTGATTGGAGGATCTGTAGGGGCGCTTCTGGGAATGCGCTTTTTCAGGCACAAGACAAAGCATAAGAAATTCACAGTGGGAATACCTGCTATTCTTATGTTACAGACAGTAGTGCCTGTTTTATTCATGGTTGCTTTGAGAATGGATTTGATGTTAAACTGATAGATATGAAAAAATGGCTTTGGAACTGCCGGTTGAAAAATAAAAGGAGTGAATCAGATTACATGAAGAAAAACAGATTGTCAAAATTATTAATTACATTTGTTTTACTGTCAGTGATTGTAACAGTTGTATCAGGCTGTGGCAGCAGACAGGATAGTAAAACAGAACGAACCACATTTACTGTGGGATTTGATGCAGAATTTCCACCATACGGATACAAAGACAGCAATGGTAATTATGTTGGATTTGACCTTGATCTGGCAGAGGAAGTGGCTAAAAGAAACGGATGGACACTGGTAAAGCAGCCAATTGACTGGGATTCCAAGGATATGGAGCTTAACTCAGGTTCTATCGACTGTATTTGGAACGGATTTACAATTAATGGCAGAGAGAAGGATTATACATGGTCTACAGCCTATGTTGATAATTCACAGGTTGTGATTGTAAAGAGCGATTCAAACATTAAGAAACTTTCAGACCTTGCTGGCAAGAATGTAGTTGTTCAGGCTGATTCATCGGCACTTGCAGCATTTACCGGAGAGGATGCAGAACAAAAGAACATTGATTTGTGTGCTTCGTTTAAGAGCCTTACACAGGTTGGAGATTATAACAGTGCATTCATGAATCTTGAGGCTGGCTCGGTAGATGCAATCTGTATGGATATTGGCGTTGCTAATTATCAGATTAAGCAGCGGGGCAGTAAGTTTACAATGCTTTCAGAACATGTATCCAGTGAACAGTATGGAATTGGATTTAAGCTGGGCAATACAGAATTAAGAGACATGGTTCAGACATCCCTTAATGAGATGCTCTCAGACGGCACATTTGCCCAGATTGCCTCAAAATGGGAACTTACAGACTGTGTATGCCTTGGAAATGAAGGAACAGACAGTGCATATCTTCAGGATGCCACTGGAAAGGACAAAGAATCCTTTGAAAGTAAATTACTATATATAGTAAAACAGCTTGGGATGGGAATGTTTTCAACTCTTTCAATATTCTTCCTTACACTGGTATTCTCACTTCCACTGGGACTTCTTCTTTGCTTTGTAAGAATGTCAAAGGTTAAGGTTTTACAGTGGATTGCCAAGATATACATATCAATCATGAGAGGAACGCCACTGATGTTACAGCTTCTCGTGGTATTCTTCGGACCATACTTCCTGTTCAGAATCCAGGTGTCATCACAGTACAGGTTTATTGCTGTAATTATTGGATTCTCCCTTAATTATGCAGCATATTTCGCCGAGATTTACCGTGCTGGAATAGAGAGCATTCCGGTTGGACAGTATGAGGCAGCAGATGTACTGGGATACACTAAAGTCCAGACATTTGTGAGAATCATATTCCCTCAGATGGTCAAGAGAGTGCTTCCTCCTGTTACTAATGAGGTAATCACCCTTGTTAAAGATACATCTCTTGCATTTGCTCTTGCCTATACAGAAATGTTTACCATGGCGAAGCAGCTTGTTGCAGCAGAGGCAAGCATGATACCTTTATTTGTTGCAGGTCTGTTCTACTACATATTCAATTTTGCAGTCGCTGTGTTTATGGAGTGGATTGAGAAGAAAATGCAGTATTACAGATAGGAGGGCAGTTCAATGAAGTTACTTGAAATAGAAAATCTTGGAAAAAGCTTTGGCAATTTGGAAGTGTTAAAGAATATATCTATGTCTGTTGAAAAGGGTGAGGTTGTTGCAATTATCGGACCTTCAGGCTCTGGTAAATCAACTCTTTTAAGATGTGCCACTCTGCTTGAAACTATGGATAAGGGAAGTCTTAAGATTAACGGACATGTGGCTGCCTGTGAGGTCAGCGGCAAATCTGAATATGTATCTAAATCAGAACTTACAAAGATAAAGAATTCATTTGGCCTTGTGTTCCAGCAGTTTAATCTTTTCCCACATTTCAGTGTTTTAAAGAATGTGTGTGACGCACCTGTTGTAGTGGAAAAAAGAGATAAAAACCAGGTTCGGAAGGAAGCAATGGAACTGCTTGAAAAAGTAGGTTTGTCAGGAAAGGAAAACAGTTATCCATGCCAGCTTTCCGGGGGACAGCAGCAGAGAGTTGCCATAGCAAGAGCCCTTGCCATGAAACCTGAGATTCTTTTCTTTGATGAGCCTACATCTGCCCTTGACCCTGAGATAACAGCTGGTATATTAAAGGTTTTAAGACAGCTGGCAGATGAAAATATGACCATGGTTATAGTAACCCATGAAATTGATTTTGCCAGAAAAGTAGCAGACAGAGTTATTTTCATGGATGAGGGAGTGATTATTGAAGAGGGAGACCCTAAACAGGTTCTTGATAATCCTTCAAATGAGAGAACCAAAGCATTTCTGCAGAAGCTTGAGGTATAAATAACTCTTGATGTATAAGTAATACACTTTGCCTTGTTTTTTTAATCAAAAAAATATATAATACTTTATTATTTACAATGATGAGGAGGGTAGCGTATGGCAGAAAAAATAGTACTGGAGCAGGATTCTAATGTTAAGACCAGTGAAGTTGACAAGGCGGTTGACACACCTGCAGACTTTACTAGTCCGGAGGAATTATATAATGATCTGGTTAACATAATTAAGAGTTATCATCCATCATCAGATTTATCAGATATTGAGAAAGCGTACCAAATTGCATACAAAGCCCATGAGGGACAGAAGAGAAAGTCTGGTGAGCCATACATTATCCATCCTCTGTGTGTTGCAATTATTCTGGCAGAGTTAGAGCTTGATAAAGAGACAATTATTGCAGGACTTCTTCATGATGTTGTGGAAGACACAGTTATGACCAGCGAGGATGTTGCAAGAGAATTTGGAAGTGAGGTTGCCATTCTTGTCGATGGTGTTACCAAACTGACACAGCTCAATTACCAGCATGATAAGATTGAAGTCCAGGCAGAGAATCTTCGTAAGATGTTCCTTGCCATGGCAAAAGATATAAGAGTTATTATGATTAAGCTGGCTGACCGTCTCCATAATATGCGTACAATGCAGTATCAGTCACCAGCCAAGCAGATTGAAAAATCAAGAGAAACTATGGAGATATATGCTCCAATAGCTAACAGGCTAGGTATTTCCAAGATTAAGGTGGAACTGGATGACCTTTCCATGAAATATCTTATGCCAGATGTATATACTGATCTGGTGGAGCAGGTAAATATTAACAGACCTGGCAGGGAAGCATTTATTAAAAGTATAATTAAAGAGGTTGGAATGCATATAAGCAATGCGGGTATCGAAGCTGAAATTGATGGACGTGTTAAGCATTTCTTCTCAATATACCGTAAGATGGTTAACCAGAATAAAACTCTGGACCAGATATATGACATATTTGCAGTAAGAATCAAGGTGGATACTGTAAAGGACTGTTATGCCGCACTGGGTGTTATCCATGAGATGTACAAGCCTATTCCGGGACGTTTCAAGGATTACATTGCTATGCCTAAGCCTAATATGTATCAGTCTCTTCATACAACCCTGATTGCATCTAACGGACAGCCTTTTGAGGTTCAGATTAGAACTTACGAGATGCACAGAACTGCTGAATATGGTATTGCTGCCCATTGGAAATATAAAGAGGGCAAGGGAGCTAACACAACAGCAAGTGAAGAAGCTAAGCTAAGCTGGCTCCGCCAGATGCTGGAATGGCAGACAGAGATGTCTGATAACAAGGAATTCCTGTCATCTGTTAAGAGTGACCTCAATCTCTTTTCAGATAATATATACTGCTTTACTCCAACAGGAGATGTTAAGAATCTTCCTGCAGGCTCATGTCCTGTTGACTTTGCCTACAGTATTCACAGTGCTGTTGGTAACAAGATGGTTGGTGCCCGGGTTAATGGCAAGCTGGTTCCAATTGATTACCAGTTAAAGAGTGGCGACAGAGTTGATATTATAACTTCCCAGAATTCCAAGGGACCAAGCAGGGACTGGCTTAATATTGTTAAGAGTGCCCAGGCAAGGAATAAGATTAATCAGTGGTTTAAGCAGGAACTTAAGGAAGATAATATTATCAAGGGCAAAGAACTTATTTTAAATTACTGTAAGGGTAAGGGAATTGTCTTCTCTGATATTAACAAACCAGAATATGTTGAGAAAGCATTAAGAAAATATGGCTTCAGGGACTGGGATTCAATGAAGGCTTCTGTTGGCCATGGAGGCTTGAAAGAAGGCCAGATTGTAAATAAACTTAATGAAGAATATGAGAAGAAGAAAAAATCTGAGATTACTGATAAACAGGTTATTGAGAATGTAATCGATAATGTAGCAAAGGAAGAATCCAAGAATAAGACTGCACCTAAGAATAAAGGTGGAATTGTTGTTAAGGGAATACATGATGTAGCTGTAAGATTTTCTAAGTGCTGCAATCCTGTTCCAGGGGATGAAATTGTTGGATTTGTTACCAGAGGAAGAGGCGTTACAATCCATAGAACAGACTGTGTCAACGTCCTTAATTTCCCTCAGAGTGAGAGAGAACGTCTTATTGATGCTGAGTGGGAGGAGACAAGGGCAGGAGATACCTACAGCGCAGAGATTAATATATTTGCTAATAACAGAACTGGTCTTATCGTAGATATTTCCAGAATTCTTACAGAGGCTAATATTGAGATTAAGATGATGAACAGCCGTGTCAACAAGAAGGGTGTGGCTACAATTACCCTGGGCTTTGATATTCATGGAAAAGAAGAACTTTCCAAGATTTCTGATAAGCTTCATAAAGTTGAGGGAGTAACTGATATTGTCAGAGCTACAGGCTGATGAAACAGATGTATTTGATTATATATTTTAAGTGAGAACTGGTATGGAGATTGAAGTATTATATTCTGTAATGGGAAGTATTGGTACTAACTGTTACATTCTTAAAAACAGCAGTAATGGTGAAGGTGTACTTATTGATACGGCAGATGATTATGATGCTGCAGAAAGATTCGTTGAGAAAAGCGGCTGCAAACTTGCAGCAGTTCTCCTTACCCATGGGCATTACGACCACATGACTGTGGCAAGGCAGATTGCTGGCAAGTTTGGCGTTAAGATATATGCCGGCGAGAATGAGAGAGATGTACTTGATAATCCTGAGATAAATCTGTCAGCAGCCATGGGAAGAAAACAGGTATCACTTAAAGCTGATTACTGGGTTAAGGATAATGAGGAGCTTGTTTTGGCAGGAATTAAGATTAAGGCTTTTCACACTCCAGGGCATACCTGTGGAGGAATGTCTTTCTATGTACCTGCCATTGACAGCCTGTTTTCTGGTGATACTCTTTTTGCAGAGTCGGTGGGAAGAACTGATTTTCCAACAGGAAGTATGAGCCAGATTGTAAACAGTATTAAGACAAAACTTTTTGCCCTGCCTGAAAAAACAGTTGTCTATCCAGGACATGGGGATGGAACAAGCATAGGACATGAGAAGGCTTACAATCCATTCTGTCAGTGATGGTGCATGCCGACAAATTTACAAATTATACTTGTACACAAATTTCAAAATAACTACACCAAATATAAGGAAATATGATGATATATATAGATATTGAAGACATGACATTTTACGATGATGCTAATGTCCTGGTGAAGTCATTTTATCCCAGGACAGAGGTAGCTGTCCTTAGGGCTGATTTAGTGGTAACAGAAGATGATATGATTATTAAAGTTACTGTTCCGGAAAAAAGCCTGTCTAAGAAAGAATCCCACAATGAATTTAAAAAGAATTTGTATATACAGCTTTCAAAAGAGACTGGTAAAACTCTGCCATGGGGGTTCCTTACGGGGGTAAGACCAAGTAAGATAGCTTATACTATGCTGGAGGAAGGATGCACCAGGAAAGATATACTTGATGAGTTTACTGTAAAGCATCTGGCATCTGAAGAAAAAGCTCTGTTGGCGCTTAATGTGGCATCAACAGAAAAAGATATACTTGAGAGTCTGGACTATAAGAATGGTTACAGTTTGTATATTGGAATTCCATTCTGCCCTACAACATGCTTGTATTGTTCATTTACATCTTATTCTCTGGCTTCATACAAGGATAAGGTGGATAGATATCTGGACGCATTGATTAAAGAGATGGAATATGTGTCAGAGCTATGTAAAGATAAGAGGCTGGATACAGTGTATTTTGGTGGTGGAACACCTACTACTCTGGAGCCTTACCAGCTTGACAGACTGTTAAATGCTCTTTACAGGCTTTTTCCTATGGAAAATGTAAGAGAACTAACAGTTGAAGCCGGAAGACCTGATAGTATAACGGCAGATAAGCTTTCTGTACTGAGAAAATATGGTGTGGAGAGAATATCAATTAATCCACAGACCATGAATGATGAGACATTAAAGATTATTGGCAGACGGCACAGCGTGGCTCAGGTTAAGGAAGCTTATAGTCTGGCAAGAAGTATGGGATTCAATAATATTAACATGGATATTATTATGGGACTTCCAGGAGAGGGAATCAGGGAAGTGGAGAATACCCTTGCACAGATTAAGGAACTCTCACCGGATAGCCTTACTGTTCATTCCCTTGCTATTAAAAGGGCAGCAGCCCTTAATATATGGCGTGATAAATATAAGAATATGTCCTTTGAGAATAGTACCGAGGTTATGTCGCTAACAGAAAAGTATGCAAAGGATATGAATCTTTTTCCATATTACATGTACAGGCAGAAGAACATGGCAGGGAACTTTGAGAATGTAGGATACGCTGTTAAGGATATGGAATGTATATATAATATCCTCATTATGGAGGAGAAACAGACTATCGTTGCATGTGGAGCCGGAGCTTCAACTAAGGTTGTGTTTAACAATGATGACGGAACCACCCGCATTGAGCGTGTTGAAAATGTTAAGGATGTGACAACCTACTGCGACAGAATTGATGAGATGATTGAGAGAAAAAGGGGGCTTTTCGAAAAATAGGAAGAATGATAGCATAATAGTTCCTTAGATTCTTAGAATTACAGAGAAATTGATGAAATAGATATGGGTGGTACTGTAATTATTGACATGATGAAATAATTGGAATATAATCAACTAGTTATATTATGCTAGTATAACAATATTATTGTGAAAGAGAGTTATACGTAAGAGTATGTTTTTAAAAAAAAGAACAAAGGGAAGTATGGTGGATATGCATTGTCATGTTCTTCCTGCTGTGGATGATGGCTCTCAGAATATGGAACAGACAATAGAAATGCTTAGAATTGCCTCGGAAGAAGGAATAAGTGCAATGATTGTGACCCCACATTATAAGGATGGTCGACACAATGCCAGTGTACAGACTATTTTAAGCAGAATTGCTCAGGTTCAGGAAGATTTGTTGATTTGTACCCCGGAAATGAGATTTTTTACTTTCATGGTGTTGAGGACATGCTTGACAAAGGTCATATACTTACATTAAATAATACGGATCGTGTTCTTATTGAATTTTCACCATCAAGTGATTATACATATATTCGTAATGCATTAGATGGAATAAGAGCATCAGGATACGTGCCTATAATTGCTCATATTGAGCGATATGAGTGTATGTTGCGTGATATGACCAGAGTTAAAGAGTTGAAAAATATGGACATTGAAGTTCAGGTTAATGTATCAAGTGCTGCTGGTAAATTAGGAAGCAGGGTTCAGAAGTATATATATGAAATGCTCAAAGGCAGATATGTGGATTATATGGGAACGGATGCTCATGATACAGAAAACAGGATACCGGAATTTCAGGAATGTTACAGGAAACTGGAAAAGAAATTCGATTCAGATTATATCAACGCAGTATTTTATGAGAACGCTTTAGCGATAATTAATGCAAAGTAAAGGGAATATATACGATATGAAGAATGATAATGAAATTGAAATTGATTTAGAAGAATTATTTGGTTTGATATTACACAAGTTATGGCTGATTTTGCTGTGTGGAGTCATTACAGGAGCAATTGGATTTGGAGTAAGTGCTTTTTTGATTGCACCGAAGTATGATTCAACTACTGGTATATATGTTATGAGTAAACAGGATAATGGTAAGTTATCATATAGTGATGCACAGCTGTCTGCACAGCTCACTAAGGATTATGAAGAGCTTATCACAAGCAGATATGTTCTTGAAAATGTTATTCAGCAGTGTAATCTTGTATGTGAGTATGAACAGCTTCTTGGACGTGTTACAGTTAAGAACGCATCAGATACAAGAATAATATATATAACGGTTAAGGATGAAGATCCTGCTATGGCACAGTATATTGCCAACAGCATTCGGGAAGTGGCTTCTGTACACATTAAGTCAGTTACAGATGTTGAAGCGGTTAATGTGGTGGATCAGGCTAATTATCCAAAGGATCCTTCGGAACCATCTATACCAAAGTGGACTATTGTTGGTGCATTTATTGGTTTGCTGCTTAGTGCTGCCGTTGTTATTATTCATTATCTGGCAGATGATACTATTAAGTCATCTGAAGATGTGGAAAGATACCTTGATTGGGGAACTCTTGCAATCATTCCAATAATTGATGACAATGAAAGTGGAAAAGGTACATCTAAGAAGAATTCAGTTAAGAAGAAATCAGTTCAGGCTAAACCAAATAAGATTGATAATGTGAACTAATTTAAGGAAGGTATCAGCTATGCAGGATATGGAGATAAAACAGACCAATCTTGATTTTAGAGCAAGAGAGGCATTTAAAACGTTAAGAACCAACATAGAATTTTCTGGAGATAATATAAAAGTAATAGCAATTACTTCGGCTACACCTAATGAGGGTAAGTCTTCCATTTCATTTGAACTGGCCCTTTCATTTGCTCAGGCCGGAAAAAAGACACTGCTTATAGATGCCGATTTAAGAAAATCAGTTATGCGCTCCAGATATAAGAGAGGAAAAGTAAAATACGGATTGACTAATTATCTTGTTGGTAAGAAGTCATTAGATGAAACCCTTTGTGTTACAGATGTTAATAATTTTTATATGATATTTTCGGGACCTGTACCTCCTAATCCAAGTGAGCTTCTTGGAAATAACAGATTTAAGGGACTGATTGACGAGTGCAAAGTACCATTTGATATAATTATTATTGATACTCCTCCGATAGGAAGTGTAATTGATGCAGCAATTATTGCAAAGCTGTGTGATGGAATTGCTGTTGTAATGGAGGCGGGAGCGATAAGCTATCAGTTTGCCAGAAAGATAAAAGAACAGCTTGAAGTTGCCAATACAAAAGTTCTTGGCGTTATACTTAATAAGGTAGATTTGTCTGGTAAAGGATATTATGGTAAGTACTACGGCAAGTATTATGGTAAATATTACGGCAAGTATTACGGTAATTATGGGGATGAGGAATGATTTAGATAAACTTCAGATAAGAAACGGTGACATTGGGGGATTTAGTTTTAGTGTGTTTTGTTTTATAATAAAACATGAGGAGAATTAAAAATGAAGTCTAACAGGAAAATATGGCTGGTTCTTACTGGAATATTTGCATTAATTGCGGTTGTTGCTATTGTATGGCTTGTGTCATATCAGATTAAGCTTAAGAATCAGCAGAAGGAATATGAGAATCTGAGACAGTCTGTGGTGAACAGTGATTTGAATGAGGCTGATGAGGGAGTGGATTTGTCGGCTTATAATGTGCCGGATAAGAAGATTGAGTTTTCGTTGTTAAAGGCAAAGAATCAGGATGTATATGCATGGATTACTATCCCTGATACTAATATTGACTATCCGGTGCTGCAACATCCCACGGAACTAGATTATTATCTTGACTATAATATGGATGGAACTAAGGGATATCCAGGATGTATTTACAGCCAGTTTATTAATAGTAAGGATTTTAGTGATTTCAACACAGTCCTTTACGGACATAATATGAATGCCGGGACAATGTTTGCCAATCTTCATTATTACAAGGATACGGAATTCTTTAACAGTCATCCATATATATACGTATATACAGAAGATGGAGTGCTTGTTTATCAGGTTTTTGCTGCATATACATTTTCTGATGTGCATCTTTTGATGGGTTTTGATTTAACCAAGGAAGAAATTAGACAGATATATATTGATAATATATTTTCCCTGAATGGTATTAACGATAATTTTAACAGAGATGTGGAAGTAACAACAGACAGCAGGATTCTTACATTAGAAACATGTGTTAATAACCAGGATGACAAGAGATATATTGTAGCTGCCGTTCTTGTTGCGGACGGAAGAAAGTAGATTTTTAAAAATGGTATCACCCGATTATCGGTTGATATAGAAGCAGGTGTCACATGCAAAATACCCTCGAAAGGAGGAGGCTAGCCAAATGAGAAAGAAAATTTTCGCTTTATTAAGCGCAGCTGTTTTATCAGTAGCTATGACTGTGACTGCTTTTGCAGCTCCAAGTCCATCAGCTGATAAGGTGGCAACAACAACATCAGGTCAGGTTATAAGCAAAGCAACATTAACAGAGTTTGTTAGCAAAACTAAGCTTGAAACATCTGTAAGTGGTGCTAAGATTGAAACTGTTAAAGATACTGCTGCTGCTTCATTAGTTAAGGCAGCTAATGAGACAGTTGGAAGTAATGCTACTGTTGCTACAATGGTAGATATCGATGTTCCACAGGGAACAGGATCTGCTGAGTTTACTCTTAAGTTGTAGCCGGTCAGTCAGTAACTGTTCTTCATCTTAAGAAGGATGGAACTGTTGAGAAGTTACCAGTTTCTTCTGTAAAGAACGGATCAGTAACTTTTACAATGACTTCTTACTCACCTGTAGCTGTAATTGTTGATGCAGCAGCTCCAAAGACAGCTGAGGCTAATACTATGGTAATTATGATAATTGCTATGGCAGGCGTTGCAGGTGCAGTAGTTTGCGGTAGAAAGTTCGCAAGAAACTAATCTTTATTTTGCGGTAGTTTTTTCTTTGTGATGAAACTGCTGTTATAAAAATTAATCATGCATGATTAATTTTTATAGCTGATTATTGTATGTCAGCTATATAAATTATATTTTTACAATGCATGTGACACAGGCTTTTTATTTGTTAATTCACATTTACATAGTGGGGATTATGAATTTGAAAAAAAATCATAAAAAGTTAGATAAAAAAAGAAGAATTATAAGAAGATTAGCTTATATTGTTGGAACTATTGCACTGTTTCTTGTCCTGGTGTATGCCGGAGCGAGAACATTGGTGTATGTAGGACAGAAAGGACTGTATAGCAAAGCTAATTCAAGTGGTCCAAAGCTTGATATTGACAATTCCGACGAGAACTCTGATGGTAATGGATACGTATGGCAGGACGGATGGGTTCGTTATAATGGTGATATATACGAATATAATGAAGATATATTAACATTTCTTGTAATGGGCATTGATAAAAAAGGGGTGGCAACAGAAAGCTGGAATCTGACTGGTGGAGGTCAGAGTGATGCGTTGTTTCTCTTGATAGTAAATCCACATAATAAACAAATGAGTATATTCGCGATTGACCGTAATACAATGACTGATGTTACTATGGTTGGAGTAGGTGATGGCGGTGCGGATATTGTGTCAAAGGCACAGATTGCTGTTCAGCATGGATTTGGCGATGGAGGCGCAGGCAGTTGTGAGCTTACAAGAGATGCAGTGTCTAAACTATTGTTTGACCTTCCAATTCATGGATATATATCAGTTAATTACGAGGCTATACCTTATATAAATGATGCAGTTGGAGGAGTAGAAGTAACTATTCCGGAGGATGCTGCAGGGGCAAAATGGGAATGGAATGCCGGAGATACAGTGACTCTGAAGGGACAGGATGCAATAAGATTTGTTAAATGGCGTGATACATCAATATATGAAAGCGCAAGATTGCGAACTAAAAGGCAGAAGATGTATCTTACATCTTTTGTTGCGAAAGCTATGGAGGCAACTAAGAAAGATATTACTATGCCAATTACTTTGTACAACAAAGTAAAGAGATACACAGTTACAGATATATCTATAGATGAGATGTCTTATCTTGCTTCAGAACTCATAAGTTATAAGTTTTCAGGAGATCAGATTTATACTATGAATGGAGAAACTATAACAGGAGATGTGTATGAAGAATTCTATCCTGATATGGAAGCATTGAAGGAGCAGATGATAAATATTTTTTATGAAAAGGTTGATGTGAACCAATAGTTATGTTGGGCTGGATAAGTGTTTTTTAGTATGTAATTTTTATGAGGGAGTTGTTATGAGTTCTGCGTCAGACATATATGAGCAATCATCAAAGATTTTGATTGAAGATAACCGGCAGATGCTTCTTAAGTTTTTTATCATTGTAGTTTTGTTGTTGGTAGTAATAATTATATTAACTGCTGTTGCAATAAGAATCTACGGAAAGATAAAAGCTGATTCTGCGGATATGGAAGAACAGAATGATTTTTTGTTTGAGTTTGACACATTGTCGGACAGTGACAGGGAAAATTCAACTGATTCAGCGACAAAATTAAAGATTGAAGATGATCTTGATATAGAATTTATTGATGTTGTTGAGCTTGAAACGACTTTACACGAAGAGTAAAAAGATTTTTGTTTCCAAATATATTCCCAATGTGGTATAATCACTACATTGGGAATTTATTTTATGTTTGGGGTTGTTATGAAAGATAACACTGATAGATATTTGGAAAATATTAATAATGATTTTAGAAATGGTATTGCACATGGAATTCTTGTTGCTAATCTATCCTATGAGCTGGCAATAAGAATGGGGCTTTCTGAGGAGAGGGCATATAAAGTCAAGTGTGCAGGTATGGTTCATGATATAGGTAAACTTAAGCTCACAGAATATCTATATGGAAGAAATTCGCGCTCTATGTCAATCATGGAGATAAAGTATATGAGAACCCATTCAAAGATAGGATATGACTGTCTAGTAAAGATGGGCTTTTCAGAGGATGTCTGCCAGATAGTATTAAGACATCATGAGTGCATGGATGGAAGCGGGTATCCTGATAATCTGTCAGGGGAGGAAATACCTTATGAAGCCAGGATATTAAGTGTTGTTGATGAATTTGCAGCGCTTATATCAGACAGACCATACCGGAAGGCATTCGACTTAGAAACCGCCATTCAGATAATGATTGACGAGGTAAAAAATTACGATTTGGGGATTTTTCTTCAGTTTCAGCGGTTTATTCATGAACCGGAAGCATTGGATTTAATAAATAACAGTAAGATTGACCTTGATGATTTGGATATACGTGGTATACTGGAGGTTAATGGATAAGAGTACTTATTTTGAGGAGGAAATAATAAAATGGCTGAAGCAATGGTAGGCTTAAAGAGATCACACAGATGTACAGAGGTATCAGCTGACAATGTGGGACAGACTGTTACTGTTATGGGCTGGGTTCAGACCAGGCGTAATCTTGGGGCACTTATTTTTGTGGATTTAAGAGACAGAACAGGACTTTTACAGGTTGTATTTGATGAGAATGAAATTGGAAAGGATGGTTTTGATAAAGCTTACACACTTCGTAATGAATATGTTATTGCAGTTGTAGGAAAGGTTCAGAAACGTTCAGGTTCAGTTAATACTAATCTTAAGACAGGAGATATTGAGGTTGTTGCAGAGCAGCTGAGAATTCTTTCAGAGTCAGAGACACCTCCGTTTCCAATTGAGGATAATATCAGCACTAAAGAAGAATTGAGATTGAAGTATAGGTGTCTTGATCTCAGAAGACCTGATATCCAGTCTAATATTATGATGAGAAGCAAGGTAACAACCCTCACAAGAGCATTTCTTGCCAATGAGGGATTTCTTGAGATAGAGACACCAATGCTTACTAAGTCAACACCAGAAGGAGCAAGGGATTATCTTGTACCTAGCCGTATTCACCCTGGTAAGTTCTATGCGCTTCCACAGTCACCACAGCTTTTCAAGCAGATGCTTATGTGTTCTGGATATGACAGATATATGCAGATTGCAAGATGTTTCCGTGATGAGGACTTACGTGCAGACAGACAGCCGGAATTTACACAGATTGATATGGAACTTTCCTTCGTTGATGTTGATGATGTTATAGATGTGAATGAGAGACTTCTTGCTTATCTTTTCAAGGAAGTTCTTGGTGTGGAGGTTAAGCTTCCAATTCAGAGAATGACATGGCAGGAGGCAATGGACCGTTTTGGTTCAGACAAGCCTGACTTAAGATTTGGCATGGAGTTGAAGAATATTACAGATTTAGTTAGAGACTGCGGATTTGGAGTGTTTACTGGTGCTATCGAGGATGGCGGATCGGTAAGGGGTATTAATGCCAAGGGACAGGGAGAGATGCCTCGTAAGAAGATTGATGCACTGGTTGATTTTGCTAAGGGCTATGGCGCAAAGGGGCTTGCATATATTGCAATCCAGTCTGATGGTACAGTTAAATCTTCTTTCTCTAAGTTCATGACTGAAGAAGAGATGCAGGCAATAATCAAGGCTCTTGATGGCGAGAATGGAGATTTACTCCTTTTTGCTGCTGACAAGAACAAGATTGTATGGAATGTACTTGGCGCTTTGAGAGTTGAACTGGCTGACCAGATGGGACTCCTTGACAAGAATGATTACCGTTTCTTATGGGTTACAGAGTTTCCTCAGTTTGAGTGGTCAGACGAGGAGAATAGGTTTGTTGCAATGCATCATCCATTTACAATGCCTATGGATGAGGATCTTGATAAGCTTGAGAGTGATCCCGGTTCTGTAAGAGCCAAGGCTTATGATATAGTGCTTAATGGTACAGAGATTGGTGGTGGAAGTGTAAGAATCCATCAGGCTGATGTTCAGAAGAGAATGTTTAAGGCACTGGGGCTTACAGACGAAGTTGCTAATGAAAAGTTTGGTTTCCTTCTGGATGCTTTCAAATATGGTGTTCCACCACATGCTGGACTTGCTTATGGTCTTGACAGGCTTGTAATGCTTATGGCAAAGAGAGATAGCATAAGAGATGTAATTGCTTTCCCTAAAGTTAAGGATGCTTCGTGTCTTCTTACTAATGCACCTGATATTGTTGATGAGAAGCAGCTCCATGAGCTTTCAATCAAGATAGATGAAGAAGAGCAATAAGATATATATTAATTATGGGGTATTTAGAAACTTTGTTTTGACAATGAGTTTCGCTAAAATTTTCACACATAACGTATGGAAAGGGGTATGCTGATGAATAACGATGATATGAAAGTACTTTTAGATGAAGAATTTGCGACACAACAACAGCAAACGGAACTTCAGCCTGAGCAGGAGAATAGCTCTGACAATAAGTCAGTGAAAAAGAAAACTGCCAAAATAAAGAAAACTAAAGAGAAGAAAGTTAAAGAGAAGAAAGTTAAAGAGAAGAAAGACAAAGAGAA
>SAMEA3663175__coassemble_112_pt1 | contig 22506 bp, 18 predicted proteins | sample SAMEA3663175__metabat2_high_PE_014 | metagenome-assembled genome bin SAMEA3663175 (sample SAMEA3663175) | pig gut metagenome | biome: pig gut; feature: pig-associated habitat; material: faeces | place: Denmark | collected 2012 | reverse complement strand
TGATTATTACTACGATTGTATAGAAGTCACCCCTGAGATGCTTAAAAGATTTGTTCCAGGTGAACTGACAGACAATAATTCATTTATGATGCATGGATTCTATACATACAGGCACCTTCTATTTGGAAGAGTTGCCGCAAACACCAACGGAACACGATATTTTATTGGTATTCCGGGAATGTACTCCAACAAAGAACGGTACCTTGCCACTATGTTTGGCTTTAACAGTTTCAAGAAAAGCCACAGAAGCGACTATCCAAATCCTTATTTCGGATATTGGTATGCGGAGATATGATTACTCAGCATCGCAAACTGCTCCAGTGTCAGTGCTTCACCTCTTACTGTGGCAGGAAGTCCACAGGCCTCCAGCGCCGTAAGAAGCTTCTCCTTGGTTATTCCAAGCCCGGCATTGACCACACTGTTAGTCATAGTCTTTCTACGCTGGTTGAATGAAGCCCTTATTATGTTGAACATAAGATGCTGGTCAGCCACATCTACTGGTGGTTCCTTAAACCGTTCAAGACGAATTACTGCTGAATCCACATTAGGACGAGGCATGAAACAGCTGGCAGGAACAGTAAGGACAATCTGCGGTCTGGCATAGAACTGGACCGCTAAAGATAATGCTCCATAGTCCTTTGTTCCAGGTCCAACCTGCATCCTGTCTGCCACTTCCTTCTGGACCATAATTGTAATGCTGTCCAGCGGAACCTGGCTTTCAAATAATCCCATAATTATAGGAGTAGTTATATAATATGGCAGATTTGCCACAACCTTTATAGGCTTTCCACCATTTCTTTCATTAGCAAGCTTAACGATATCCAGCTTAAGGATATCTTCATTGATTACCGTTACATTGTCATAATAGCTTAAAGTGTCCTGGGTAAGAATTGGGATAAGCTTCTTATCTATCTCTACAGCCACAACCTCCCTTGCTTCCTCGCAGAGAATCTGGGTCATAGTTCCTATTCCCGGACCAATCTCCAGCACGAAATCATCCTTGGTAACTCCGGCTTCCCTTACAATTTTCCTTACTACATTCTCATCAATAAGAAAATTCTGTCCAAACTTCTTCTGAAATGAGAATCCATATTTATCAAGGATTTCTATTGTGTTAGTGGGATTCCCCAAATGTTTTACTTTGCTATAATCAGACATATCTCTCCTATTACTGTTTCTAAGACTTGACACATGCAGTACATTATTATTTCCAACTTTATAACCCTAGCATCATAACCCTGACATCATAACCCTAACATTATAATCCGAATAATACCCTTGCATTATTATTAGTAATATCAATTACTTCCTGGGCTGTAATCCCTTTAATCTGCGCTATTTTCTCTGCTACATAGGCTATATTCCTGCTGTCGTTTCTTGTTCCCCGGTGAGGCTCCGGTGCCATATATGGGCAGTCAGTTTCAAGCAGAATCCTGTCCATCGGAATGAATTCCACTGCTTCAACCAGCTTCTTTGCATTCTTGAATGTGACAACACCGCCTATGCCAAAATAAAAGCCCATGTTCAGATAATCTCTGGCAGCTTCTTTAGTGTAGGAGTAACAGTGTATTATTCCGCCGAAATCTTGTGCATGTTCCTGTCTCATACACTCTAACGTGTCTGCGCAAGCTTCTCTTGAGTGAATAATTACAGGTTTATTAATCTTTCTGGCAATACTCAGCTGCTGCCTGAACCAGTATTTCTGAATATCTTTTCCAGGCTCAGGATAATGGTAGTCAAGTCCTATTTCACCAATGGCAAGAACCTTTTTATCAGATACAGCCATATCTTCAATCCATTTTAATTTATCCGGATTAAGACTTTCCACTTCTTCCGGGTGAACGCCAACAGCTGCATATACCCTATCATAACGAGAGGCCAGGGATAAGCTGTCCTCGCATCCTTTAAGGCTGGCCCCCACGTTAACAATAGCGTCCAGAGGCCCCTCCTCTGATAACATAGTGCTAATCAGCTGGTCCCTGTCCTCATCATAATCCGAATCGTCATAATGAGCATGGGTTTCGAATATTTTCATACTATCCTCATTTCTGCAATCCACATAAGATGTCCGAAAATATCAATCTTATAGAATTTATCCAATCTCACTTCCGGCAATGATGTCTTTATCAACAGTCATAACTGAAAGGTTATCCTTATCATCCATAGCTGCAAGAATCATTCCCTGAGATTCAACTCCACAGATTGTACGTGGTGCAAGATTAGTAATAACGGCAACCTTCTTGCCAACCATCTCCTCTGGCTTATAATACTGGGCAATACCTGATACAATCTGGCGTACCTCATCACCTATTCTTATCTGTGAGCAAAGGAGCTTCTTAGCCTTCTTAACAGGCTCACATGCAAGCACCTCACCAACACGTATCTGAATCTTCTCGAAATCCTCAAAGCTTATCTCTGGCTTTGCTTCAACCTGTGGATACTCCACTGCTCCAGAAGCCTTCTTCTGTGCTGCCTGAATCTCTTCAACCTTCTTTAACACTTCCTCTAAATCAAGTCTTGCAAAGAGAATCTCTGGTGCATCTGTAACCTTAAGACCACTCTCACGAAGTCCGAATTTATCAAGTTCATCAAAATCTCTTACCCCTGCCTTACTGTTTCCAGGATATAACTGGGCAAATATCTTCTCTGCTGTTTCAGGCATATATGGTGTTAACAGGTTAGCACCTATTGTAATGCTCTCTGTAAGGTTATATAAAACCTCTGCCAGTCTGTCCTTATCTTCCTCATTCTTGGCAAGAACCCAAGGCATTGTTTCATCAATATATTTGTTGCATCTCTTAAATAATGCAAATACCTCTGTAATAGCATCCGCAACATGAAGTGTTTTCATCTTGTTCTCAATACGGCTCTTTGCTCCTGTAACAAATGCTTTAAGGTCCGAATCAAAATCAAGGCTCATGCCCTTATCATCTGTTCCGGCACTCTCTGAAGTAACGCCTGTATGGTTCACAACTCCGCCGAAATATTTATTACTCATGGCAACTGTTCTGTTAACAAGATTACCCAGAGTATTTGCCAGCTCTGAATTAAGTCTCTCGACTAACAGCTCCCATGTGATAACACCATCATTTTCAAATGGCATCTCATGAAGAACGAAGTATCTTACCGCATCAACTCCAAACATATCTACAAGGTCATCCGCATAGATAACATTTCCCTTTGATTTACTCATCTTGCCATCGCCCTGTAAAAGCCATGGATGACCAAATATCTGCTTAGGCAGTGGTAAATCCAGTGCCATAAGAATAATTGGCCAGTAAATTGTGTGGAATCTTAAGATATCCTTACCAATAAGGTGAAGGTCAGCAGGCCAGTATTTCTTAAACTGCTCTGAACTATTGCCGTCTGCATCATAACCTATTCCGGTAATATAGTTTGTAAGTGCATCTATCCATACATAAACTACGTGTCTGTCATCGAAATCAACAGGGATTCCCCATTTAAATGAGGTACGTGACACGCACAAATCCTGAAGTCCAGCCTTAAGGAAGTTATTCATCATCTCATTTTTTCTTGACTCCGGCTGTATAAACTCAGGATGCTCCTCAATATGCTTAATAAGCCTGTCCGCATATTTGCTCATTCTAAAGAAATATGCTTCTTCCTTTGCCGGCTGGCATGGTCTTCCACAATCAGGACATTTGCCGTCTACAAGCTGTGAAGGTGTGAAGAAGGATTCGCAAGGTGTACAGTACATTCCCTCGTACTCACCCTTGTATATGTCACCTTTATCATACAGCTTCCTGAAAATCTTCTGAACCTGCTTCTCATGGTCTGCATCTGTTGTTCTGATGAATTTATCATAAGATGTATTCATAAGGTCCCAGATTGACTGAATCTGCCCAGCAACACTGTCAACAAATTCCTTTGGTGTAACTCCTGCTTCTTCAGCCTTAATCTCTATCTTCTGCCCATGCTCATCTGTTCCTGTCTGAAAGAATACATCATACCCTTCCTGTCTCTTATATCTGGCAATACTATCTGCCAGCACAATTTCATAGGTATTGCCTATATGAGGCTTTCCTGATGTATAAGCAATAGCTGTTGTAATATAATATGGTCCTTTATTCTGTGGCATATTCTCTACCCGCTTTCCGAAAGCACCACCCTCTGATGATAAGGGTACCACCTTCAATATTTTTCTAGCATTAAACTATAACATAAATCCTCCCGTTATTCAACAATGCCTATATAATATTTCCCCCTGTAAACGCATATTTTGTTATTATAAATTTTAATTGATATGAGAGTATCCATGATTCAACGAATCCTTCTTCAAATCCGAAAAATTACTGCTTTAAACCTTTCACTGATTATAATGGCTACACTGCTTGTGTCAGGGTGTACAGGGTGTGGGACTGGCAGCGTGGCTGACAGTGGAGCTGACAACCGTGCTGGCAGCGTGGCAGACGGTGGTGCTGACAACCGTGCCGGCAGCAAGACAGGCAGCGTGGCAGACGCTGCATTTGAAGAATTCTGCAATGAGCTTTTCCGGGAAAGTCTGTCTGAAAGCGGACTTTCCACCCACATTTATCTTGAACATCCTGAAAATTACGGAATTACTGATTATCCCCTGACAATTGGCGGATATGATATTGACGGTATTGGAGATACAACACATATAACAGATTCCCTCACAAGACTTAAAGCTTTTTCAGAAGAACAGCTTTCCTACAAAAATCAGTTAACCTATGATGAACTTAAAATGTATCTTGAAACAGAGCTTGAATACAGCGATGTCTTCCTCTATGGCACTTCTCTGTCCATAAACATAGGCAGCCATCTGCAGCTCCCATTATTATTTTCTGAATATCCTATCCGTGAAGAAAAGGACGTGGAGGAATACTTATGCATACTTAAGGATACAGATGAGTATTTTGCCAATATTATTGAATTTGAAAAGCTGCGTGCCCAGGCAGGTATATTTATGGAAGACACAATTGCTGACGAAATAATCCACCAGTGCAGCTCATTTCTTGAAAATATAGATGACGGATTTCTGGTCACGACATTTGAAAACCGGATTAAAGCGCTGAATCTTCAGGATAAATCAAAGGAAATCAGTTATATTGAGAAGAACAAAGAAATCCTCTCAGACCATGTTGCAAAAGGATATGAAATTCTTATTGAGGGCATTACTTCCCTTAAGGGTTCCTGCCAGTATTCCGGTGGAATCGGCAACTCTCCTGAGGGAAGACGTTTCTATGAGTATTATCTTAAATCAAATGTAGGATGGAACAAGTCTGTTGAAGATTTTAACAGCCTCATTAATGAATACATTATTAGAACATGTAATGAAATCCGTAATATAGCTGCTGCCCATCCTGAATCCTACAGGAAAATCAGTACATTTGAATTTCAGAAGCTGTCCAATGAAGATATTCTGGCACAGCTGAAGGAAATGAGTAAAAAAGACTATCCTGAAGGGACGGACATCGATTACAATGTATGTTTTGTAGATAAATCTCTATCTGAATTTACTAGTCCTGCCATGTATTTCACGCCACAGATTGACAACATAAAAGACAATTCCATCTACATCAATCCTGATTCAGAAACTGACAGATTATATGCCACTCTGGCACATGAAGGATTTCCCGGACATATGTACCAGCACACATATTTTGCTTCCACTAATCCTAATCCACTTCGCTACATCCTTTCTCCAACCGGATATATTGAGGGCTGGGCAACATACACCGAAATTGACTCCTATAATTATGCAGACACTGGTGATGAATACCTGAATAGGCTTAATGGACTTAATTATGCCCTTATTCTTATGATATACGCCAGCGTGGATATGGGTGTAAGCTACTATGGCTGGACACCTGATGATGTGTTAAAATATATATCAGGCTATGGCTTTGGCGGAAAAGAAACTGCCCTTGACATGTATACTGCCATGGTCAGCGAACCTGGAAATTACTGCCGGTATGTCCTGGGATATATTGGAATTATGGAGCTTAAGCAGAAAGCAGAAGAACTCCTTGGCGATAATTTCAACACCAAAGAGTTCAATACATTCATTCTTGAAACTGGTCCAATCCAGTTTGATATTCTATTTGACAGAATTGAAGACTGGGCAGTCAGTCAACAGCATGACACATCCCAGAAATGACAACAGCAAAACCTATACAGAATTCATTTAACAACAGTAGAAGCCGCCGCCACATGCCAGATTGCAGCAGGCATTAAGCATGCACAGCTTAATACACAAATCACCACTTCCTGCGCTAGCTCTGCCATAGGCAGTTCCTCTGTCTGAATACCACTGGCCACCGCTCCGAAGCTGATTATAAAGCATCTGGTACACCTGATTATCAGGATTTAATTCAACTGCATGCTTTGCATGCTCCAGGGCTGTGGCTGTGTTTCCCACAGCAGAATTAGCCTGGGCACTGTAGTAATACCATCTGGCATCCCTGTCCTGCATGCTGTTTAACAGATTCAATGCCTCCTGGTATGAACCGCTCCTAATATAGTTATAAGCAGCCTTCAAGTATCTGCTTGTCTCATCATCACCAAATGGCTCTTCCCTTCCAGCATATCCACCACTGCCTCCGGTACTGTATCCAAATCCAAATGGACCAAAACCCCAGAAAGTACCATAATCACCATACGGATTACCCTGCTGTCCACTCTGTCTGTCTCCATCATAGCCATAACCACTGGAAGAACCACCAAAACCGCCTGCTCCTCCATATCCACTGCCGTATCCGCTTCCGTAGCTCTGGTTGCCATAGGCACCATATCCTGAACCGACTTCTCTCTCCTTCATTATCTGGCTGTATGCCTGCTGAACCTGTTTAAACATCTCTTCAGCTCTGTCCTTGTTAGGATTGTTAATATTAGCATCCGGATGATACTTACGGCTAAGTGTTCTATATGCTTTTTTTATCTCCTCGTCAGATGCACTCCTTGGCACTCCTAACACACTATAGGGATCTGTCACTTCTTAACCTCCATCCGGCGCTTTTTCGCCTGTTCATATCTGGTCCAGACACCAGAGTATATTATATTCTTAAGTATCTCTGCATCCTGTATTATAGGCAGAAATTCAAACTGTCTGGCACACTGTGCCATAACACTGTTTAGAATTTCAAGAATCATATCCTCGAAACCTTCTTTGTCACAATATCCTTTAAGCACATTGAAACGTTTATTTTTAATATCTTCATCCAGATCGTCATATGCATCAAGTATATATATGAATTTTCCCAGGAAAAAACCAAGATTATACAGTGTATCTTCCCACTCATCCTTCTTCATGGCTGTTATCTTTCCCAGAATCCGTCCAAAACATGCAGAAACCGTATCAATATTGTTCTCTCCTGCTCCTTCAAGCTGCGAAAGCCTTGTAAGCTCCTCACTTATAATCCGTGCTTTTTCAGGATATTTTTCAGCAATTCCCTTCGTCTTTCCCTTGAAATATGCCGCCTCTGCCCTTGCAGCCAGCTTTCTGTCGTCCTTCCAGTCATCTTCACATTTGTAATAAGCCATAAGAAGGTTCATATCAGCCACATAATCTGTTATCTCACTTTTACGGAACCCATGCTTCTTCACAGGATGAACCATGCATCTTTTCTCACACACCGTAAGTTCAGGCTCATACAGACCTGTAAGAAGCATTACAAGAAATGTAAAATCATAGCTTAAGGTCATTCTGGATATAAGCCCGTGTTCACTGCCCAGAGTGTCACACAGCCCACAATAATATGCTCTGTACACATCAAATTCCCGGAATTTAAGTTCCGGCTTATTGGCAATTACATATCCGTACATACAAAACCTCATTTACATCTGCTGCCATAATATATAACAAACACTGCTTTTTAAGTCAATTGAACTAAGCAATTAATTATAAAAAATTAATATTTATTAACACCTATTGTATTTTTAAGACCATTTCTTATAAGGTCACCAATATTTTTGCTTGATTTCTTTGCCTTTTCCATATATTCAGAGGATTTCATTCTTGTGCGCAGATTCTCCATTCTTCTGTCGATGGAAGCTATTATTTCAGCACAATCTGCCAGCTCTGCTGATATATTTTCCTGCTCATCCTCCGGAATATTCTTCTTATATCTTAGCTTATGCTCCTGGCTTGCCCACAAATCCATGGCAAGTGTCCTTATCTGGACTTCCACCTTCATTGGTCTTTTTTCGTTATGAAGAAATATAGGCACTTCAACAATCAGATGAAGACTTCTGTACCCACTTGGCTTAGGATTCTTGATATAATCCTTTATTTCAATCAGCGTTATGTCATCCTGTGCAAGGAAGCAGTCTGCCAGCATGTATATATCCTCAATAAATGAGCATATTACCCTTACACCGGCTATATCCCTGATTTCATTCTCAATGGCCTCAAAAGAAAGAGGTATATTCTTACGTCTGATTTTCTTTAATATGCTTTCCATGGACTTAATTCTCGTCTTAATGGATTCAATAGGGTTGCAGTCATACTTTAGAGAAAACTGCTCATTAAGCACCTTGAATTTCGTCTCAACCTCCATTGATGCACACTTATAATAAGACATAAGTGTATCAATAGGACGCATATTCTCTGATATCATATCCAGAACTTCATCAGAAAACAGGCTGTCCTTAATAAACTTTTCTGTACGCTGTTCTAATAACTGTTCAGTCTGCTGTTCCAGGTAATTCATGTTAATCCTCTTTTCTGTACATTTTATTAATAGATTGCTCCCCATTACAAATTAATTCTATATCTTTCATTATGGAAACACAATAGAATTTCTTTCCTGCAGATGCATATATCTTGGGGGAAATACAATATACGCAATCCTCATACTAGTACATTTACTTGCAGAATAATCAAAAATAAAAGCCTTACAACCTGGGCTGTAAACCACTTAACAAGAAATGGTTTCCCAAATCATAAGACTTCTTTGCATATTTATTTTGGGTATATCATTTTCATGAATTGTAATTATCAGAACAAAGGAAGAGTACCCACTCCAAAGTGGATGCTCCCAGATGGTTTTTGTGCCTTTACAGACACCGCCTATCCTGGTTCGGACAGGATAGGCATTTTTTTATCTTCCCTCTGCCATTCGGTATACTGTTCCCATGCAGTAGGTGTAAATACTATATTCATTTACTCGCAAGCCTCCAGTTCTTCAATGGTCTTTGTAATAAAACCACCTGCTTCAGCTTCTGCCATAGATTTATCAAGCATAGCAAGATAGTCAGCATTTCTCTTGGCTTTCATCATTTCATTATATTCATATTCGGAAAGCATAACAACATTTTCATTTTTTGGTCTTGATATAATCAATGTTTCACCATTGAAAACCTTGTCGCATAAACTCTTGAAATTATCTCTAACATCCATGCTCTTTACAGCTAACATATAACCCTCTCCTTTCCGTACTAAAAATCGTATGTTTTTTCGTACTCTTATTATATATTATCATTATTCCCAAGTCAATAATTTTGATACTAACAAAATTTTTATAAAAATAAAAGCCTTACAACCTGGGCTACTCCCAAATCATAAGACCTTTCCAAGTGCGTCTCCAGGGGTTCGAACCCTGGACACCCTGATTAAGAGTCAGGTGCTCTACCAACTGAGCTAGAGACGCATATTCAGTTATCATCAGGCTTTTGTGTACCCTCACATACACTCAAGCGCTGAACACAAGTGGTATTATATATAATTATTTTCGATAATGCAAGTCTTTTTTTGTATTTATTTTAGTACAATTTATAACTTTTTTATTTTTTGTTAAAAAAACCCTAAAATTCCTTAAATCTATTGAAGTTGTCCACTGTATTGCTTTATAATTCTGTATATATGGATATAATTAAATCATACAAGGGTCAATATGTCAGAACCCGTTCATGCTTGCTGGTTAACTGATACAATCACCCTTTTTCACTTTAAAAGCGGACAGATACCATAAATAATCAATATATGAAAGGATGCCCCACATTATGACAGACAAAGACATACATGATAACCAGCATGACGTGCTATGCGATACACAGTATGACACACAATGTAACAATCAGCATAACCCGCAAAGTGACACGGAACGTGACAACCAGCACAACGCAGACACCGACAATGACCGTAACATGGATAGAAACCGTTTCAGACCTAACAGCAGATATTTTACCATTGTCTGCTATGGGCTTTTATTTGTTCTTGGCACAATTCTTATCTATAATTTTATAGGTAATTTTCATTCAACAATCAAGGGAATCAAGTATGTAATAAGTATTCTCTCACCATTTATTGTGGGAGGATTTATCGCCTTTATACTGTTTCCTCTTGTAAGGCTGCTGTATAGGAAGGTTTTTACAGGATTGTTCCATATGAAATCTGAGAAAGGAGCAAAATATCTCTCCATACTGGTGACTTATATTATTGCCATTGGACTTGTTGCACTTCTTCTTGGAGTAGTTATTCCACAGATTGCCAGCAGTATTGCCGAGATTACAGAACTTCTTCCTGTGTGGTATAACAATGCCTTAGATTTTATATTAAGTCTGGAGGCAAACCACCCTTCTTTAAATGAAACATTTAACTTTGAAGCTATCAACAAAAAGATAGAAGAAGCCCTGCCTTCGTTAATCAATTCAACCACCAGCATGCTTACTAATATTGTTCCTGTTGTGGTTACCACATCTGTGGCTATTGTAAAGGGAATAATAAGCCTTATAATCTCAATCATCGTATCTGTTTATATGATATCCGACCACAAGAATCTATTCTACCACTGCAAACGGTTAATGTATGCATTTTTACCAATCAGGACAGCTGATTTAATCCGGGATGTTGCACGGGAAAGCGGCAGAATATTTATTGGCTTTATATCAGGAAAGGCTCTGGATTCCATTATAATCGGATTTATATGCTTCTTCCTTATGACTATATTCCGTTTCCCATATGCAGTACTGATTAGTGTTCTTGTGGGAATTACTAATATGATTCCTTACTTTGGTCCATATTTCGGTGGTGCAATCGGATTCCTGTTCGTTCTTATTAAGAATCCGATTAAAGCACTATTCTTCATTCTGCTTATACTGGTTGTTCAGCAGTTTGATGGATTATTCTTAGGTCCTAAGATTCTGGGCGACAGCACAGGACTTAAACCACTGTGGGTAATATTCTCCATTACGGTTGGAGGAAGTCTGTTCGGTGTATGGGGAATGTTCCTGGGAGTCCCAACCGTTGCGGTTTTAAGCTACATTCTAAATCTTGTTGTAGACCATTTTCTCAAGAAAAGAAATGTATCTGTCACCCCTTACGATTCCCCGAACCGCATGTAAAATGCACTACCTCGTCCCAGTTTCTTTTGAATCTGACAATTTTAGAATTACATTTTCTGTTACAGAATAAGGCATATGATATACGCTTTAACATTGATGGTTTGTGGTGCATAATCACCCCTCCAGCTCGCTAACGCTCACTATATCATATGCCTTTTATTATCTTATTGCTACCAACTTACATATTGGATTTCCCTGGCTGGAAAATCTCTCTTCATATTCTGTCATCACGTTGCCTTCTACAAGCTTTTCATCATTATGAAGGTCATAGGTGCATACAGATAACTTCCATCCGGCTTCATTTACTTCCTCAACAGAGAAATCAAACAGTGGTCTGTTATCTGTCTTAAATTCCACTCTTCCGGTACTCTTTAGTATTTCATCATATCTGGCAAAAAACTGTCTTGATGTAAGTCTTCTCTTTGCATGCCTGTCCTTAGGCCATGGGTCCGAAAAATTCAGATATATCCTGTCAACCTCTTCTTTGCCAAAAACAGAAGTTATATTCTCCGCATCCATTCTTATGAATCTGAGATTAGGAAGACACAGTTCATCCTGCTTCTCCACTGCCCTTAACAGTACGCTGGAGTATTTTTCGATACCAACATAATTAATATCCGGATTCATACTTGCCAGCGTTGTTATGAACCGCCCCTTTCCCATTCCTATCTCAATGTGAACAGGGTTATTATTTCCAAATATCTGTGACCATGTACCAGCCATTCCCTCCGGCTCAGTATATACATACTCATTGGCATCCATTACATCCCTTGCTCCGGGAACATTTCTAAGTCTCATTATATCCTCATTTCTTAAGCGACAAAACTTAAGGCCGTCTGCCTTCGCTTAACATGCCAGACAGCCACCCGGGTAATTATAATCATTTTTCCAGAGTCATGTCAAATCACATAATCAGGCTTTACAATAAATGTTCTTTAATATAAAATTATTTGAGAATATGATTACTTCGACGCAAAAGCGTCTGCAGAATGGGGATATTATGATTAAACATATTGTAAATAAAATAGTTGCTAAGGGATGTGCCGTAATCCTTGCAGCAGTGACTGTTGGTACTACGGCTTTCGCAGGAATCAGTTTATCTGGCACAGGGGACTTCGCCAGCTTCTCTGGCTTAAATGTTGTGTATTGTGCTCCTGCTGACACATCCAGTGCTTCCTCAGTAGATGAAAATGGCTGGCCAGTGGCTCCAGAGATTGTGTCTGGAAGTGCCATACTTATTGATGCTGATACTGGTGCAATCCTGTATGACAAGGATTCCCACGCTATATCATATCCTGCCAGTACAACCAAGATTCTTACAGGACTGCTTACCATAGAAAACTGCAGTATGGATGAAATTGTTACATTTTCTAAAGAGGCTGCAAACTCTGTAACATGGGAGGATGCCCAGCTGGGTTCTAAAACTGGTGAGGAGATGACTGTTGAACAGGTTATGTACGGAATGCTTCTCCATTCTGCCAATGAGATGGCCTATGCTCTTGCAGAGCATGTTTCTGGTTCCCTGTCAGCATTTACAGAGATGATGAACGAGAGGGCAAAGGAACTTGGAGCTCTTAATACTCATTTTACCAATGCCAGCGGTCTTCACGACCTTAACCATTACACCACTGCTTACGATATGGCAATGATTGCAAGGGGATGCTACAACAATCCTAAGTTTGTTGATATTGACTCTACTTACACAACTTACACCATCCCTCCAACTAATAAAACTACTACAGCAAGGACTTTCAAGCACCGCCATCTTATGCTTAAAGGCAGACAATACGAGTATGAGTATTGTAAAGGTGGAAAGACCGGATTTACTGATGAAGCAGGATGTACTCTTGTTACATTTGCAGAAAAGGATGATATGAGACTTATATGTGTGTGCTTTAAGTCAGACACAAACCAGCGTTTTATAGATACAAGAAATCTGTTTGACTGGGGATTTGCTAATTTCAAGAAAATTACTACCTCTGGCGGTGATTTAAGTTCACTGCTTACCAGCGACAGCTACTATGATTCACGGGTATTTAACCAGTATAACCTGGACCTTAATCTTAACGCTGCAACCCTAACTCTTCCTAAAGATATGAGTGTTGGCGACGTTAAGATTGACCTGGACAATAATTATAATCCAACCAGTAATAATGGAATATACACTGCAAAGCTTAATTACACAGCTAAGAATAATGTGGTGGGAATGGCTACTTTAAGAATATCTACTCCTGCTGACCTGGCTGCTTCAAGCAATCTCCCATATCTGACAGAAGCATCTTCCAAAGCTCCTTCTGCCAGAAAATGCGTTGTAATTAATCTGTGGTTCCTTATTATTGGAATCCTGGTTATTCTTCTCATTTACTATATTTCATCTTCTGTAAAGGAAAGTATGCGTCGCAGGAGAAGAAGAGCCAGAGCAAGAAGAAGAAAGTTACGGATGTAATTCTACGCCTTATATCCCCGGTTTGCACCGGCATCCAGCATTTCACTTGCCCCACCGCCATTGGAATATGTAAGTCCTGCGTATACATGCTGGGTATTCTGCATAAGTGGGGCAGAATCGTCTGTTTTACTCACCTCATAAAATGATTTACGAAGCATGGTAAGCATCCTCTCGCAGGATTCAAGAAGCTTCATATAACCAGCTGTACTGCCTTCATGCTCTGTCCTCCTGCTACTGGCACTGATAATGTATCTCTCCACTACCATATACACATCAAACAGCTGGGATGATATGTCATAGCTCATATCAAGTGACGAAACAAGCGTGTCGATAACACGCTTTGCATTTCTCAGATTCTGCCTGTAGCTGTTAATATCCTTGTCTTCTTTTGCATCTCTGATATACTGAACCGCCATGTCCAGAGTTATAACAACTAACTGGGTTCTGTTTGCCTGTGAAATTCTGTATGAAAATGTCTGTATATCGTTCTTTTTCATTATAATCTCCATTCCATAGACACTTTTACGCTGGAAAATACGCTATCAGTCTTATTTTCCACTACTCCGAAGCTGCTTATTACTGTAAAATCTGAAGTACTGTAGAAGGTCTCTCATTAGCCTGTGAAAGAATCGAAGTGGCAGCCTGTGTGAGCACCGTCATAGATGTGTAATTAGTCATCTCCTCTGCCATATCAGTATCCATCATGGTTGAAAGGGCACTTTCTGCATTCTCAGTTGAAACACCTAAATTATTTCTTGTATGCTCAAATCTGTTAGAATAAGCACCTATCTTGGAACGCACATCATTAACCCTGCCGATGGCAACGTCCACCTTGGCTATTGCCTGCTGTGATGTAACACTTGTCATAACATTTATAGTATCAGTTCCTAATGTGTATGAAGTAACAGCAGGAATATCAATAACAATAACCTGATCCTGGTTAGCACCAATGTGAATACTCATTCTTCCTACATCAGTAACTTCCTGTTCGATTTTCTTCTCTGATGTAGATGTTGCTGACGGATTAAGATTTGTATCGTCAAACCTGGTTCCCGCAACATTTCCCGGAACATCAAATTTAAACTCTCTGTTATTAACATCATTAATTGTTATAACTGTACCTGATGTTGATATAACAGCACTGTTAGAGAATCCAACTCTCTCACCACTGTCCTCTGTGAACTTTGCCTGTACATCACTGCCCTGTGCCTGGATTCCCTTATCAGCAGAATCCGGTCTGACGTAAGCTTTGTCTAATCCTAGTTTCTGTGCAAGCTTCTCATTACTGCATGTTATATCAAGGCTCATATCAGAACCATATTCATTTGTCATAAATACAATTTTATTACCTGTATATGTTGTGGCTGGCTCATATCCGGCATATTCTGTTCCCTTGCCGGTTGCGTTTGCTACATCAGCAGCACTTACTGTTGTTCCATCCGATTTCTTTGTTCCTTCCAATGGTTTATCTGATGTATCGTTAGTCAGGGAAGGATCTGTCACAAACATCTTTCCACCTGTCATATCAGCACCTGCCATGAGTTTGGATACAACTGTATTGAGGTCATCTCCCTCATCAATATTAATATCATAACCATTAATACTGATACTGCCCACTTCATCCTTTTTTATTGTATCTGTTGATGTCATAGCTATATTCCCGTCACCTACTGCAATTGCCTGTCTTGCATCCTGTGTAACAGTAATTCCATATATTCCTGCAGGATAATTATCTGTAACAGAAAGATTTAATACATTCTGTACATTGGAATATACACGCCTTGAAAGATTACCATTAAGAAGAGGCTGGGTATTGAACTCTGTCTCACTGGTAATTCTGTCGATTTCCTCATTTATGCTGTTTAACTCATCCTGAATGGCAGAACGCTCCTGGTCTGAATTGACATCATTAGCTGCCTGGACTGTAAGCTCCTTCATACGTACCAGCATGGCATTGATTTCCTGCAGTGCACCCTCGGCAGTATTAAGTACTGATTCACCATCTGCCGCATTATTATCTGCCTGATTAAGACCTCTTATCTGCATTCTCATTTTTTCAGAAATGGCACATCCTGCAGGGTCATCTGCTGAACTGTTTATCTTATAACCTGATGACAGTCTCTCTATTGAAGCAGACAGGTTGTTCTGCGCTCTCTGAAGTGAATTGTTGACAGTCATGGCACTTATATTAGTATTAATTCTCATATAATAAATCCTCCATCTTTCCTATCGGTTTACTACAATGTTATCCACTGCCGGCCTCCATGCCTGTCTTCTGACAATCCGTTGCCAGTGATGGCACAATTCCTGCCATCCGTTATGTTTAATTTATCGGTGCATTCTCACATTTACACAAGTCCTGAAACTACAGTTTTTGCAATTTTATATAATTTCTTTGTATCTATTCCGGTGTCATCACTTCCGTACAGATTACGTGAAACATTTCTTACAGGATTGATTATTACGTTAGTCTTCTTAAAGCCAAACTGTTCCTTAACTTCACCTGCCACAGCATTAAGTCTGTCCCTGAAAGCAGCGGCACTATCGGCTTCCTCACTATCAGCTGTTCCTGTTATGGAAGCTCTTGTGCCATATGTTCCCGACATCATTAATTCATCAGAAGTTACGTTAATTTCCACATTAACCCTGCCTAATCTGTCATCCTCATAGGATATGGCAATCTTACCCTTGTCACCTTCTTCTGCCTTAAATGTAAGCTTCATCATTCCATACCCATCACCTTTGATGTATGGAATAGTATAATCCTGTCTTGTGGCACTCCTTGCCATAATTCCTGCTGACATCTGGTGGATAGTGGCTTTCTTTACAACATCATAGGAATTATCCGCCTTGTCTATTTCCTCACCAAGCCTTCTATCCGCTTCATCGCACAGCTGTCTCACAGCAGAGTTAAGTTCTTCCCTGTCTCCTATATTATCCAGAAAATTCTGTGCTTTCTCCCTGTCTATACGGAAACTGTTATTGAACAAATCGGACATCATAAGCTGTTCCATAGCCTGGATATTATTGATGGTAATATCCTCGCCACTTCGTTCAAGTTCATTAATAACAGCTGAATCTGCAGCAGCCACCTGTCTTACCAGCTTCATGTATTCATCCATGTAAGCCACCTCTGCCTTGGCGTCATACATGTCCTGTGTGGCCTCACAGAAATTATCAACACTGCGGGACATAATTGGTTTTTCCTCATTAACATTCTTTAATGTAAGCGGTGTAATCTTTCCCCCTGTCTTTGCAAATATGTTGGTATACAGGCTTTCATACACTGATACTGTCACATCTTTAGAATCGTCCACGGACATATCCATATTGTTATAGGACCTTCTTGAATCATATGCACTGCACAGGTTCTTCATGGTAATATCTGCACCCTGCTTAACAAGGGCACCAATAGCACTTCCTGCATCTTTGGTAAACATATTCATCATCTTATATATTCCGATAAACTGCTGCCTCTCCTCACTGGTAATCCCATTAGTCCTGTCCAGCTTGTACAGAAATGTGCTATATGCGGAAGCACTGCTTATATCACTGTTTACTTCCTTAAGATACTGGTTAACAGCATGTATATCTGCGGACATGATATCCACATTATCCCTTATCATGTTAAGTACCGTCTGTGGCTTCATATTATCCACAATACTGTCCAGAGTGGATTTAAGCTCTCTTATGTTAATAACATTTTCTCTGGTAATATCTATTCCGTTCTTTGCAAGAATGGCTATTGCCTGGCGGTTCTGGCTGTTATCTTCCATATCCATGTCATTAAGCATAGCCTGGGAACTTGATTCTACTGCCCTGTTTAATGAGTCTCCCATATCCTTTCTTACAGAAGTTGACATGGTATCATAAGCTTCTCCTGCCATAGACAGACGCTGCTTAAGGCTTATTCCAACGCTGGCAGCATATGCGATTGTAACGCTTCCTGCGTCTTTTGCAAGAATCTCCTTATATAAGGCAGCCACTGTGTCAAGAGGAGCATGCTTAATATTATATATGGATTCCCTTACACTAAGTGTTGTACTGTAGAATTCCTCACTATCTATATCTCTTGAGAGCTGTTCCCCAATCTGCTCAAATACATTCTCTTTATCAAGGGCAAGAAGATGTTTATGGAGTGTTCCGATAGATACCTGGTTAATGTCCACTCCTGACTTCACAAGGCTGACACCTGTCTTAGCAGTCATAAGAATCTGTATCTGAAGCAGTGTGCGGTAATTGCTGCTATTCTGATTAATAATGTCTGATACTGGCTGCCCCTGCTCACTGTCAGCAAATGCATTAATTGCCTCTTCAATGGTTCTAAGGCTTACGATTCCATTATCTGAATGTTCCTCGGCATAGGTCAGATACAATTCATCTGCCTTTTCAAGGGTATCAAGAGCTCTTGCTACTTCCTTGTATATATCAGGATGGTCTGACATCACTGCATTTTCAGGCTGCTGTCCTTTAGAAATAGCATCTATCACTTTAGCTGCCACATTCTCAGGAGTAAGTTCAATTTCGTCCATTTCTGCCATTTTCTGAAGATTATCTTCTGTGACAGGAATATCTCTTTCCAGCATGGCCTTTGCATTATTAATATTTCTTTCATCCAGGGATAGTCCTGCCTTAGCAATTATTTTTTCAATCTGTGGCTTTAACTGCTGCCATGAAGCCTCTGTAAGAGGAACACTGTGATTGTAAGAAACGGACATATTACATGCACTGTGTGCCATCTTAATATTAGTAAGCGAGGGCTCCATATTTCCTGCAACTATATATAGTTTCTCTTCATCTGACAAACTGTTCTCTGATGGTATATCCTTAAGAGCCTTTCCCACTGCCTCTATATTCTCATCTGTGGCAGGAACTCCACTGTCCGCCATCTTACCTGCAATATCCTGTGCAAATCCTTTACTTCCCACAACCTGTTCAATCTTATCTACATCAATGTCACCGGCAAATACCCTGTAATTGTCACTGTAGGCTGCCAGCTGGATTCGGATTCTGTCCACAATATTAACGCAGTCTTCTTCGCTTAAGTCATCCAGATTAAATCCATCCTCATTAATCTTCACTGCATCTGATTCATTAATTCTGTTAAACAGTGCTTTAAGTCCAATCTTGGCATCTGAGGCACTCTGCATAATCTGTGCCTTCACATCATCCGTCTCTTTTATCAGACTATCATAGGTATTTCGGTCCATTGCTTTGCCATCCACGTTCATTCCTGACACCACAACTCCCTGGAAATCAATCTGGGCTGCTCCTTTTTTCTTATTTTCAGCTATATTGATTGATGCTGTATTATTCCTGTCATTGCCTATATTAGCATTGTTAATTCCATTATTATATGCTGAACCATCCACTGAAAAATTCATAGTGAAACCCTCATCTTTCTTACGTCCGGCAAATGAAGAATTGTGCAAGCACAGTCCACACTTGCCAGGTTTTTTTCATCAAGAAAAACCTGTATAGAATATCTCTATACAGGTTTTATCGTCACATATATTAAATTAATTTAGCTTATTGCAGGCTGGTCTTCTTATTCAGCTTCTTTGCATTAAATTCATACACACATACTCCAAACCGTGGAATATCAATAAGAAGTGAGTTATCAAATCCATCACACTCCTTTGCCACAGATGTAAGTACTTTCTTCTGGTTCTTCTCATCACTGCCTAATACCAGCTTATACTTGCCCTTGGCAGGAACTCCCACTTTGAAATTCTTTCTCTCCACCGGAGTAAAATTAAACACAAACAGGAGATTTTTCTTGCCATCAGGACTTACCCTGTAGAATGAATATATACTGTTATCCTTATCATCTGCATTAACCCAGCCAAAACCTTCAGGATTATAATCTGTCTTATACAGACATGGGTAATCCTTGTAAAGCTTCAGACATCTGCTGGTAAACTCCTGCATATCCTTGTGGTCAGGCTCATTAAGCAGATACCAGTCAAGAGACTTCTTCTCATTCCATTCATTCCACTGTCCAAATTCCTGTCCCATGAACAGAAGCTTCTTACCTGGATGTCCAGCCATATATGCATAAGCCAGCTTCAGATTGGCAAACTTATCCTCTCGCTCCCCTGGCATCTTTCCAATCATTGAACACTTAAGATGAACAACCTCATCATGGGAAAGTACCAGTATGAATCTCTCGCTGTATGCATACACAAGGCTGAATGTCATCTTGTTATGGTTAAACTTACGGAAATATGGGTCCAGCTTCATATACTCTGTAAAATCATGCATCCATCCCATATTCCACTTAAATGTAAATCCAAGACTGTCTGATGTGTCTGCATCACCGCTTACCTGAGGCCATGCAGTTGACTCCTCAGCAATAGTAACAGCCTGTGGAAATCTCTTTCTCATCTGGCTGTTGAAATGTCTGAAAAATGCCATAGCTTCAAGGTTTCCGTTGTCACCATATTTGTTAGGAACCCAGTTGCCTGCTGTTCTTCCGTAATCCAGATACAGCATGGAAGCAACTGCATCAACTCTCAATCCATCAACATGGAACTTGTCAACCCAGAACATTCCATTGGCAATAAGGAAATTAGACACCTCATTCTTGCCATAGTCAAATACCTTGGTTCCCCAGTCAGGATGCTCTCCCTTGCGGGGATCCGCATATTCATATACACAGCTTCCATCAAAATTAGCAAGTCCATGGGCATCCCTTGGAAAATGAGCAGGAACCCAGTCAAGAATAACACCAATTCCCTTGCTGTGCATATAATCCACAAAATACATGAAATCCTTAGGAGTTCCGTATCTTGATGTAGGAGCATAGTAACCCGTTACCTGGTATCCCCAGGAGCCATCGTATGGGTATTCTGCAATTCCCATCAGCTCAACATGGGTATATCCCATACTTGACACATAATCTGCAAGCTGGACAGCTATATCCCTGTAATTCATGTATCCGTCTTCTGTGCCATCGTCCACCTTTTTCCATGAACCGATGTGACACTCATATATAGCTATTGCCTCTGTAAGATGGTCCGCCTTCTTCTCCTTCTCGACCCACTCACTGTCAGTCCACTGAAATCCGTTTAAGTCTGTAATCACCGAAGCTGTATCAGGCCTTAACTGCGCCTGGTTAGCGTAAGGGTCCGCCTTGTATAACTTCTTCCCCTCCTGTGAGATAATCAGATACTTGTAACACTGACCTGCCTTAGCGCCTTTTACAAATAATTCATAAACACCACCATCAGAAACAGGTGTCATTCTATAACCTGCCTCATTCCAGCTGTTAAAATCTCCTACAACATATACTTCTCTCGCAGCGGGTGCCCACACAACAAAATATACGCCCTCTTCTCCATCTTTAACGGCCAGATGCGCCCCCATTTTATTATATATTTCATAATGAGTGCCTTGTCCGAATAAATATGTATCAAGCTCTGTCATAAATACTTCCGGTGTATCATTTTTCATGCATAAATCCGTCCTTCCAATATATATATTTCACGATACCTTAAAAAGATGAATGTTCCAGAAAATATAGTTTACACATCTTATTAATCTGTTAACATTATAACATAGCCATGTAAAAAAGGCTAATACTTATTTATAATATTGAATTTACCTTTTTATTATTACAAATGTTGTGTTATAATCTCCCTATAATCTGGAAAAAATTTGTAGGCTACATGGAGGATTTTATTTTAATGATTTACTATTTAATTGGTTCGGAACACATTAAAATTCTAACATTTTTAAGTGTACTGTTCGCATTTGCCCTGACATGCATATCAATCAAGCTGGGCAAGAACACCCTTCCCCGGGATGCAGGAAGGGCTTACGCCATTAATGGCACTAAATCCGTTGGCAAGCCAAGAGGTGCGGGAATTATATTTATACTGACCTTTACCCTGGCCAGCGTACTTTTCATTCCTTTGAGTCCGGAACTTATAATATACCTTATACTAGTTCTGGCTGCTATGTTAAGCGGCTATCTCGATGACAGTTCCAAAGCTCCATGGGGAAATCTCAAAAAAGGTCTTATTGACCTTGCCATAGCTGTTATGGGAGCAGTGACGTATCTCAGATTTAACCCTAATACATTCGAACTGGCACTGTCTGACAAGATTATTACTCTTCATCCTGTTATATATGGCATTCTCATAGTTATACTTATATGGGCGAGCATAAATGTAACTAACTGCTCCGATGGTGTTGACGGGCTGTGCGGAACTCTATCTGTAGTTTCTTTAATATCAACATATGTAATGTTTAAATCATATGAGATTGAACCATATTACCGCCACATGCTTCTTATCATGATAGTATGCATACTTGGATATCTGTGGTTTAATGCTTCACCAAGCAGGCTTCTCATGGGAGATGCCGGTTCAAGAGCCATCGGTCTGTTCATAGCATTTACATTCTTGAAACTGCACAGACCACTGCTTTTCATCCCAATGGCAATAATGCTTATTCTGGATGGAGGCCTTGGATTGTTTAAAGTAGCATGTATGAGGTTTCTTCACCTTAAACCTTTACAGAAGGTAAGGACACCAATTCACGACCACATGCGTAAGAACAGAGACTGGTCTGACCCACAGGTAGTTTTCCGTTTTGCAATAATACAGGCTGTAATATGTATGGCAATTATTTTCATTGCAGTTTAAAGGTGATGTTGAACAGCTTGTGGAACTCATGGTTCACGCTGAAGAAACAGAGCTGCCGGCATACGGGGTGCGAAGCAGGCTATA
>SAMEA3663175__coassemble_85_pt1 | contig 26753 bp, 19 predicted proteins | sample SAMEA3663175__metabat2_high_PE_014 | metagenome-assembled genome bin SAMEA3663175 (sample SAMEA3663175) | pig gut metagenome | biome: pig gut; feature: pig-associated habitat; material: faeces | place: Denmark | collected 2012 | reverse complement strand
GATAATATTGGATTATCCATTACTTATTTAAGCGGGCAATCCGTAAGATTATTGGATTGCCCATAAAACCTATATGTGAAAATCTTTTCGGGGGTGTTTTGTAGCAAGGATGTCTCTTTGTTTAGACACTGAAACATGTGTATAAATCTCTGTAATATTAATGGAACTATGTCCTAGCATTTTTTGAATATAGCGAATATCAACATCAGCTTCTAAAAGGCTTGTTGCAAAAGTGTGGCGGAACATATGAGGTGTTATGTGCTGGTCTATGGAGGCTAGAGAAGTATATTTGTTAATCATTCTGCGCACGGACTGATCGGACAGTGCTTTTCCAGATTGATTTATGAAAAAGTTGTTGCAGGATTGCCTTTCTGTATCAAAGGCATCCTTATATTCTGCTAAAATATTAATCACTGATTCATTACCAATTTGGATACGGCGTTCCTTGTCCCCTTTTCCATAGATAAGAATTGTTCCATCGCACAAATTCACATCATTGATTTTTAAAGAACAAAGTTCTGATATTCTCATGCCAGTTGCAAATAAAAGTTCCACAACAGCAGCATCTCTAAGAGCATTTCTTTTCTGGTATGAAGTTTTGGCAGTTTCACGTTGCTTGTATATTGTTGACAAAAATATTTCAACCGTATGTAGGGGGATGGTCTTAGGTAGTATTATCGGTTCACGAAATTTTATTTGCAATTTGTAAAAAGGGTTTTGGCCAATTATTTCCTTATATTCAAAATAATGAAAGAGGGCTTTTAAAGAAGCAATTTTTCGTTTTACAGTTTTGGGTGCATACTGTTGATGAAGTTTTGCAACATATGTTTCTAATGTGGCAGAAGTAAGATCTGAGGCTTCGGTTACGGAAATCTGTTCAGAAAATTGCCGTAAATCTATACGGTATGCTTTTAATGTTTTTTTGTCTAAGCACTTTTGTGTTCTGCAATAATCTAAATAGTTTTCAATGTGGTTCTGTAAATTGTTCATAGTATGATCTCCTTTGTTCTTATATTTTTCCAAAAGTATATCGTACATTGATTTTGAATTATCTGCTACAGTGTGATACTTCTTATGTAAAATAGTGGCAAGTGTAATCTATATTCCTAAATAAAGAAATACTAAAATAAGGTATCAGACAACAGAGTATATCTGGAGTCTGGTCTTTTTTGAGTGTTTCAGTTTAATCATTAGGGTGGCATATATCAGCTACAAATAGCGGATGCTGGCACTCTGAAAACTTGTTACTTTCAGTTATGATAGTTGCAGGCTTGAGAAAGCCAGAACAATTTAATAGGACACGCATACATCTGATTTTATTTTTCGCCTTTATCCGTAAATCTTTATGGTTTCCGGGAGGGGGTGGCAGAAACCCATTTCGTGCGATGAAGCTCCTCGATACGGATTACTGTGCTGACAAGTCTTTGAACTGTTTAGCGGTTGTGGTGGTCTTGTATTGTGCCTGTGAAGGTTCTAAGCAGAGGTTTGTGCCTACCGGACTTGGCAGCCGGTGATAATGAGATAGAACAGCACCGGAATTTCAGCGAAACGCATTTTCTGGGAGTGGCTCCCTGTAGATTCCTTCTGGTTGGGCATGATGGAGGTGCAGTGTGGGATTGCCATCCCAATGTATGTTGTCCGGCTGGGGGTGCTGTCAAGTGGCAGCTAGGAGAATGGCGGCTTTTGCCGCTGTTCTCTGACATGTAAATGATACTATATAAATGTACATTTTTTGTATTTATAATTCCGTTTACAGAAAACGATAAATATGATTTTGTTGATGAAAAAGAATGTAGAATATTTCTGGAAATGCTGAGAAATCAGTATGGGAGATATGAAACAGAAAATTTTTCAAGCATAGTTCCACGAAAAATAGAAGAACAGTGCGTAATCAGTAAGCAGATTATTTAGATATAGTAATTTGCTAATTTTTTTTTGTCCCATGCTTGACATGAGCTGATGGAAATGGAAGAACCTCAAGACTTCTTATGAACTATCAATTGCTTAAAAATGGTTTCTTACCGGTATCAGTAGCAAAGGAAGACAGGCTGGATTATTATAATGCACTGGACAAATATGCTGCCGAGGGGGACTTACAACCATTTATGGAATTGGTTGCCACATTAGAAGAAAAGCAACTTGATAAGTACCTTTCCCATGTGATATAATGCAGGCAACGTTGTAAAATCAACATATTTATAGGAGAAAAATGGGATATGAAACTAGGAATTGTTGGCCTTCCTAATGTAGGAAAAAGTACTTTATTTAACTCGCTTACTAAGGCAGGGGCAGAATCTGCTAATTATCCTTTCTGTACAATTGACCCTAATGTGGGTGTTGTTGCAGTGCCGGATGACAGACTTGACAAGCTGGCTGCTTTATATAATTCAGCAAAGATAACTCCAGCAGTTATCGAATTTGTTGATATTGCCGGATTGGTTAAGGGAGCATCAAAGGGAGAGGGACTTGGTAACCAGTTCCTGGCTAATATCAGGGAGGTTGATGCTATTGTCCATGTGGTAAGATGCTTTGAAGATTCTAATATAGTCCATGTGGAGGGCTCTATTGACCCATTAAGAGATATTGAAACTATTAACCTTGAACTTATATTCTCTGATATGGAAGTTTTGGAGAGAAGACTTGGCAAGCAGAAGAAGGCAGCCTATAACAACAAGGATATAGCTAAGGAAGTTGATTTTATTGAGAGACTGATTGCTTTCCTTGAGGCTGGTAATCTTGCAAAGAATTTTGAACTGGCAGATGAGGATGAGGAGGCATATATTAAGGAATATAACCTTCTTACATCAAAACCTGTAATATTTGCAGCTAACGTTACTGAGGATGATCTGGCAGATGATGGTGCTAGTAATAAGTATGTAAAGGCAGTAAGGGAATTTGCTGATAAGGAGAACTGCGGTGCATTCGTAATATGTGCCCAGATAGAGCAGGAGATTTCTGAACTGGATGATGATGAGAAAAAGATGTTCCTGGAGGATCTTGGAATAAGTTCTTCTGGTCTTGATAAGCTTATAGCTGCAAGTTATGCTCTTCTCGGTCTTATAAGTTATCTTACAGCCGGTGAGACAGAGACAAGAGCGTGGACAATTACTAAGGGAACTAAGGCTCCACAGGCAGCTGGAAAGATTCACAGTGATTTCGAGCGTGGCTTTATTAAGGCTGAGGTGGTATATTATCAGGATCTTCTGGACTGCGGTTCATACAATGCTGCAAAGGAAAAAGGTCTTGTGCGTATGGAAGGAAAGGAATATGTTGTTAGAGATGGAGATGTAATTCTTTTCAGATTTAACGTATAGTACCTGCATATCTATAAATTAAAAATAAATTAAACTACATATTGTACTCTCTTTAATGTGTTATACTATATCATGTGTATTTAGGCGAAAGCTAGATAAAATCTGGCTTTTGCCTAATTTTTTTTGCAAAAAAGGGTTGAAATTTATATGAAATAAGTATAAAATTGACACTAAAGTGGTGGAAAGTGGTAGAGAATGGCTTAAAGTGGTAGATGGAGGACGATTTTTATGTTTATGGGAGAATACAATCATACCATTGACCCAAAAGGTCGTCTTATAATACCAGCAAAATTCCGTGAGGCGTTGGGAGACGAATTCGTTGTCACCAAGGGTCTGGATGGATGCCTTTTTGTGTATGCCAACACAGAATGGAACAACTTTGAGGAGAAGTTAAGAACCTTACCACTTACCAACAAGAACGCCAGACAATTTACCCGTTTCTTCCTGGCTGGAGCAGCAGCCTGTGAGGTAGATAAACAGGGGAGAATACTTATACCACAGGTTTTAAGGGAATTCGCAAAACTTGAAAAGGATGTGGTTTTGGTTGGAGTTGCAAGCAGAATTGAAATCTGGAGTAAAGAAGTTTGGGAAGAGTCAATTAGCACCTACGATACTGATATGGATGAAGTTGCTGAGAACATGGAAAACCTGGGATTTAGTATCTAGATAGAGGAAGAGGGATATGCAGTTTAATCACAAATCAGTTTTACTTAAAGAGACAATTGATAACCTTAACATTAATCCCGATGGAATATATGTTGATGGAACACTTGGTGGAGGCGGTCATTCATATGAAATCGCAAAACGACTTAGTGATAATGGAAAACTGATAGGTATTGACCAGGATGAGGATGCAATCAAAGCAGCATCTGAGAGATTAAAAGAGTTTGGCTCTAAAGTAACTATTGTAAGAAATAATTATTGCAATATGAATCTGGTACTTGATGAACTGGGAATTGCCAAGGTTGATGGAATAATACTTGACCTGGGAGTTTCTTCATATCAGCTGGATACAGCAGAGCGCGGATTTACATACAAAGAGGATGCTCCTCTTGATATGAGAATGGACCAGAGACAGAAGCTGACAGCAAAGGATATTGTAAATAATTACAGTGAATTTGATTTGTACAGAATCATAAGAGATTATGGGGAAGATAAATTCGCAAAGAATATTGCAAAACATATTGTTGCAGCAAGACAGAATGAAGAGATAGTATCCACATTACAGCTGGGCGAGATTATTAAAGCTGCAATTCCCATGAAGTGCAGAGCAGTTGGTGGACATCCTGCCAAGAAAACATTTCAGGCAATAAGAATTGAGCTTAATCATGAACTTGAAGTGCTGGAGAATTCAGTAGACATGATGATTGACAGGCTGAACAGTAAAGGAAGGATATGCATTATCACTTTTCATTCTCTTGAGGATAGAATTGTTAAAACAAGATTTAAGAATAATGAAAATCCTTGTACATGCCCTCCGGACTTTCCTGTATGCATATGTGGAAAGGCTTCCAGGGGAAAAGTGGTAACAAGAAAACCAATTCTTCCATCAGAGGAAGAACTGGAAGAAAACAAGAGATCAAAAAGCTCTAAGCTAAGAGTTTTCGAAAAAATATAAAATTACAGGGGGCGCCAAGGATGGCAAGCAGCATTGATTTTAATAAGGCCATGATGACAAAGAATCTTAATCCATACGTATATGGAAGTGCAGTACAGCAGCCTGTACAGGCTCCAGAGAAGAAACCTGTAAAGAGAGTATCTACTCCTGAACGTGTGATAATTGAAGAGGAAGAGGATTTACGGGAGAAACTTAAAAATAAAAAAATCCGCAGGGCAAATAGAATTAACTTCTTGTATACACTTGGTGTATCTGCTATAGTTGTTACAATATTTGTTATGTGTGTACAGTACCTTAATATCCAGTCATCAGTGCAGGGGAACCAGGCTGCTGTAACACAGCTTCAGTCACAGCTTAATGAGCTTACTAACGAAAACCAGGAAAGAGAAGTTGAGATTAATACAAGTATTGACTATGAACTTATCTATGATACTGCAGTTAATGAACTGGGGATGATTTATCCAGATAGAGACCAGGTAATTACATATGACTCTGTTGTCAGTGAATATGTTAAGCAGTATAAGGATATTCCTGTTCGTTAATCTGCAGGCTGTGTAATATGCGGCGCGAGGATAAGTGATGAATAAAGAAGAGTTAAGACGGAGAAAAATACGAGAGAAAAAAGCAATGCTTAGAGTAACACAGAAAAGGGTAGGCGTTGCTTTTTTTATTATTGTTGGATTTCTTTTGTTTATAATTGGAAAGATAATATATATAAATTATGATTCTGGTGAGGCTTATTCAAAAATAGTACTGGATCACCAGTCATATTCTTCAATGACTATTCCTTACAAGAGGGGACAGATTCTTGATAAGAACGGGACTATTCTTGCATACAGTGAGAAGGTTTATAATCTGATTCTGGACTGCAAGATGGTTCTTTCAGAAAGCGATTACAAAGACCCTACGTTGAATGCATTGGTGAAGTGTTTTGAGCTTGACAGGACTTCTCTGGAAACTACACTTGCAACAAAACCAAACAGCAGGTATGAAAAGCTTATTAAGGAACTTACACAGGAACAGATTAAAGAATTTCAGGATATGGCTGCTGATACCAACAATAACCCTAATATTAAGGGCGTGTGGTTTGAGGAGAGCTATGTAAGAAAATATCCTTTTGATGCCCTTGCCTGTGATGTAATTGGATTCGCCAGTGCTGTTAATGGAGGAGAACTGGGACTTGAAAATTACTATAATGATGAGCTCTCAGGAACAGATGGCATGACTTACCAGTATGTTGGGGAGAATCTGGAAATCCAGAATAACGAGAAGAAAGCAGTAGATGGACATAACATAGTAACTACAATTGATTATAAGGTTCAGTCAATCATTGAAAAGAAGGTGGAAGAACTTAATGCAGAACGACCATCGAAATCTACAGGAGTAATTGCTATGAATCCGAATACTGGAGAGATTCTGGCAATGGTGAACTATCCATATTTCAATCTGAATAATCCAAGAGATTTGACTGGGTTGTACACTCAGGAAGAATTAAGCGGAATGTCAGATCTGGATATGACTAATGCAATGTATGCACTGTGGAATAATTTCTGCGTGTCCAATATATATGAGCCGGGTTCTACATTTAAGGTGTTTACCGAGGCAGAGGCATTAGAAGAAGGTGTTACATATGACGGTGATACATTTATGTGTAATGGTTCTGAGCAGGTTGGTGGTGAGACCATTAAGTGCCATGTTTCCAACAAACAGGGGAGCCATGGGCTTATTACGCTGGAAGATGCGTTAGGACAGTCATGTAACCCTGCTATGATACAGCTTTCAGCAAGGCTGGGTGGCAAGAAGATGGCAGCATACCAGATTCAGCTGGGCTTTGGCAGTAAGACAGGAATTGACATTCCAGGTGAAGAGGCTGGTCTTTTAAAAAGCTCAGATATGACTGCTTTGGATGCTGCATGTAATTCCTTCGGACAAAATTTTAATGTGAATATGGTTCAGATGGCAGCGGCATTTTCTTCAGTTGTCAATGGAGGCAATTATTATCAGCCTCATATTGTAAAGAGAATTGAGAAAAGCACAGGAGAAGTGGTTAAGAATATAGAACCAACTCTTGTCAGATATACCGTTACTAAAAAGACATCAGAGCTAATGAGAAAATATCTGAAAAATGCAGTGGATAACGGACTTGTTAAGAAAGCGGGAGTTACAGGGTATTCCATTGGCGGTAAGACAGGAACAGCCCAGAAGCTGCCTAGAAGTGAGAACAAATGGGTAGTTTCATATATTGGATGTGCGCCAATGGACAATCCTCAGGTAGTGCTGTATGTTGTAATTGATGAACCATATCAGACTAATGGAACCGGAGGTACAACCAATGATGCGTTGAACCTTACAAAGAGTATATATGAAGAGATTCTGCCATACCTGAATATTTATAAGGATTTGTCAGACGAGGAAAAGGATACATCAGACAGTCCGGTAGAGTCTACGGTGGTGAGTCCATAAATTAATGCCATTCAGAGGTTTATTTTATCATATTGAATGGAATTAATAATGAATAACACCGGCAGTCAGCTAATAATATATTATAATCAGCTGACTGCCGGGATTTTTATGATTAAGATTATTAATAAAGACTATGATTCATATAACAGAAAACCTTATATGAGACACAGAAAGAAGCTTATTGCATCAATTATCTGTGTATGTGTGGCTTCACTGGTTCTTATCATTAAGCTTGTAATGGTAATGGTTGGACAGTCTGATTATTACACTAACAGAGCCACACAGCTCCATGAAAGACAGAGGTCCATCAAGGCCATGCGGGGGCAGATTCTTGACAGAAATGGTGTTGTTCTTGCTTCTAGTAAAACTGTGTGTACCGTATCAGTTATCCACAGCCAGATTGAGGACAGTGAAAGCGTAATATCAATGCTGGTAAAAGAACTGGGGATTGATGAGTCTACAGCCAGAAAAAGAGTGGAGAAAGTTTCATCCATAGAGAGGGTTAAGTCCAATGTGGATAAGGAGACAGGTGACAGGATAAGAAACTATAATTATCCGGGAGTGAAGGTAGATGAAGACTATAAAAGATACTATCCCTTCGGAAGCCTGGCATCTAAGATTATTGGCTTTACAGGAGGAGATAACCAGGGAATTGTTGGGCTGGAAGCCAGGTATGAAAAATATCTTTCGGGTTCGGCAGGACGGATTCTTACAATTACTGATGCCTGGGGTGTTGAGCTTGATGAATACCAGGAGTCCAGGGATGAGCCGGTAAAGGGAGAAAATCTGGTGCTTTCACTGGATTATAATATTCAGTCCTATGCCACCCAGCTGGCAGAAAAGACAATGATGTCCTGTCAGGCAAAGAGTGTTTCCATAATAGCAATGAATCCCCAGAATGGAGAGATTCTTGCAATGGTAAATACACCGGAGTATGACCTTAACGACCCATATGGTGGAGAGACTGACATGAATATTCTTAATGCAAAATGGAGGAATTTCTGTATTAATGATACCTATGAGCCTGGCTCTATATTTAAAATGGTTACGGCAACGGCGGCATTGGAGACAGGAGCCTGCACATTGTCAGACCATTACTCCTGTGGTGGAAAAACTGTGGTGGCAGACAGAACCATAAGGTGTCATAAAACTACAGGGCATGGCAGCCAGACCTTTACAGAGACAGTTATGAATTCCTGCAATCCTGCCTTTATTGAGTGGGGAAGAAGAGTAGGAGTTACTTCATTCTACAAGTATCTTGGAAAGCTGGGGCTTTTAAGCAAGACAGGGATTGATGTGGCAGGAGAGGCTTCCACCATTATCCATAAGCAGGAAAATGTAGGGGAGGTTGAACTGGCTACAATGTCCTTCGGACAGTCGTTTCAGATTACTCCTATGCAGATGCTGCGTGCTGCTGCAGCTATTGTCAATGGAGGCAATCTTGTTACACCACATTTTGGAATTAAGACGGTTGATGATAATAACCAGGTTATAGAAAATTTTGATTATAATATTACAGAAGGTGCAATAGAAAAAGAAACAAGTAATACAATGAAGGATATTCTTCGTCAGGTTGTGGAGAATGGAGGAGGAAAGCATGCTTATATTGAGGGCTTTTCAATAGGAGGAAAGACAGCTACTTCGCAGAAGCTTCCAAGAGGTTCCGGGAAATATATTGCCAGCTTTATTGGATTTTCCACAGTGGATGAACCACAGATTATGGCAATGTGCCTTATTGATGAACCAGTTGGAGCTTATTATGGTGGAACCATAGCTGCCCCTGTTATAAGGGAACTATTTGAAAATGTATTACCCTACGCCTTGAAATAATGAATAAATGATAGTAGAATTAATAAAATACGGAGGAAATAAAAGAGATGTTTAATGGTAAGAAAGTATTCGTTGTTGGAACAGGAATAAGCGGGATTGGTGCAGCAAAGCTTCTTGTTGCAGAACATGCCCAGGTAGTTTTATATGATGGTAATGAAAAGCTTCGTGTTTCAGATATTGAGGCAAAGGTATCTGATAAGAGTGTTACAGTCATGGTGGGAAGTTATCCTTCTGGGAGCGAGAAGGACTATGACCTCCTTGTGATAAGTCCGGGTGTGCCTGTGGACAGTCCCCTTGTAATTAGTTTTAAAGAAGCAGGTGTGCCGGTGTGGGGTGAGATTGAACTTGCCTATCATTTTGATAAGGGAACACTGTTTGCAATTACCGGAACTAATGGTAAGACAACAACTACAGCCCTTACAGGGCAGATTATGAAAGCGTATAATGACGAAACATTTGTTGTAGGTAATATCGGAAATCCTTATACTACAGAAGTGTCAAAGACAACGGCTACTTCATATACTGTAGCAGAGATAAGCAGCTTCCAGCTTGAGACAATACATGAGTTTAAGCCTCTGGTAAGTGCTGTGCTTAATATTACTCCGGATCATCTTAACAGACATCATACTATGGAATGTTATATCAAAACCAAGGAAGATATCAGCATGAACCAGACAAAGGACCAGTTCTGTGTCCTTAATTACGAGGATGAGGTGCTTAGGGATTATGGACTTAACAACTGCAAAGCCTCAGTTGTATGGTTCTCAAGCAAAGAAAGACCTCCTAAGGGTACTTATGTAACAGGTGATGAGATTCATTATTATGACGGAGAAAGTGACAGATTCTTAATGAATGTTCATGATATGAATCTTATTGGAGAGCATAATTATGAGAATGTGTGCGCTGCTATTGATATTACCATTGCAGCGGGTATACCGGAAGATATAATTATTCATGAGATAATGAGATTTAAGGCTGTGGAGCATAGGATTGAGTATGTGGCAACAAAGAATGATGTTATGTACTACAACGATTCAAAGGGAACCAACCCTGATGCAGCTATTAAGGCTATCAAGGCAATGTCCCGCCCAACTATTCTGATTGGTGGGGGATATGATAAGGGTTCAGACTTTGATGAGTATGTGAAAGCTTTTAATCCAATGATTAAAAAGCTTGTGCTTATGGGAACAACAGCTCCTAAGATAGCAGAAACTGCAAAAAAGTATGGCTTTACAGATTATGTTATTGCAGATTCTTTAGAGGAAGTTGTAAGAATATGCGCAGACAGTGCACAGCCAGGTGATGCGGTTTTGCTGTCTCCTGCCTGTGCCAGCTGGGATATGTTTGAATCCTATGAGCAGAGAGGAAGAATGTTTAAGGAGCTTGTAAACAGGCTCTGATTACAGTTCATATTATGTTGCTATGAATGGGGAATGCTATGGGAAAGAAAAGGAAAAAGCCTGTCCAGAGATATTTTGATTACAGCCTTTTATTTGTGACCATATTTCTTGTTGGTTTTGGCTTGATAATGATATATAGTACAAGTTCATATACTGCCCAGATGGAGAGCGGTAATGCTGCGTCATATTTTATCAAGCAGTTTCTCTCTACTATAATTGGTTTTGTTGCCATGTATGTCACATACAGGATGGATTACCACAAATGGCAGAAATATTCAGTATTGATATATGTATTTGCGCTGGGGCTTGTATTTGCTCTTATTCCTTTCGGAAGTACCGCTAATGGTGCTAAGAGATGGATTCGTTTCCCTGTGTTTGGAGGTGTACAGCCTGCTGACGTATCAAAGTTTGCTGTTATTGTTTTTCTTTCAGCCCTAATCTGTGGTTATGGCAAGAAAGTAAAAAAATTAAAATATGCAGTGCTTCTATTGGGGCTTTCTGCTGGAATTCAGGGAATAGTTGTTTACATAATATCTAACAACATGAGTAGTGCCCTTATTATATTTGCTATAGGATTTATCATGATTTTTGTGGCATATCCGGGATATAAGATATTTGTGGCTCTGGCAGGAGTAGCAGTAGCTGGCTTTGCCGGACTGTATGCCTGGATTTCCAGCATGCTTCAATCTGGTAAGATGACTGATAACTTCCGCTTGAACAGAATTCTTGTGTGGGTTGACCCGGAAAAGTTTGCATCAGGAAAAGGTTATCAGACAGTCCAGGCTCTGTACGCCATAGGTTCAGGAGGACTTTTTGGCAAGGGACTGGGAAAAAGTCTTCAGAAGCTTGGATATATTCCTGAATCCCAGAATGATATGATATTTTCAATTATCTGCGAGGAATTGGGATTGTTTGGAGCTGTATGTATAATTCTTGTATTTGCCGTGATGTTGTGGAGAATTGCCCATATTGCACAGAATTCGCCTGATTTATTTGGAACACTTCTTGCCACAGGTGTGTTCGCACATATTGCCATTCAGGTAATTCTTAATATTGCGGTTGTAACCAATATCATTCCTAATACCGGTGTATCTCTGCCGTTTATAAGTTATGGTGGCTCATCGGCGGTGGTTCTTCTGGCAGAAGTGGGAATAGTCATGAATATATCAGGAAAGATTAAGCTGGAAGTATAGTGGTTTCCTGCGATAAAATGTTTAATATAGAGGATTATGATAGAGAATGTTAAACTGGACAGATACACATACAGGAAAAAAGCAATAAAAAAAGCTATTATAATCATTTTCATTGTAATTGCTGTATTAATTGCTGCAAGTGCTTACATATTCAGGGCCTCCTCCATTGAATATATAGGTGGGACACATTATTCTCCTTCAGAGATGAACCAGTTTATATTCGGAGGGGATAATCCCAATATTTTGTTCTATGTCCTTTTTGGTGAGAAGGATAAGGAGATAACTTTTGTCCAGAAGTACGATGTTGATATAGAATGGCCGGACAAGCTTACAGTTACTGTGTATGAAAAGCCTATCGTTGGATATATAAGCTATATGGGATGCAATATGTACTTCGATAAGGACGGAAAAGTGGTGGAAAGCTCTTCCGCATCATATGAGAATGTTCCGCAGATTGAGGGACTGGAATTCAAAAGCATAGTTCTTAATTCAAAACTGGAAATTGACGATATGTCAGTTTTTAATACTATTCTTGAATTAACCCAGGCTTTTGACAAATATCAGCTTGGTATCAGGAAAATCTATTTTGATTCTTCATATAATGTTACACTTTATATGAATGATGTTAAGATTCTTCTGGGAAAGGCTGAAAACAGTGCAGAGAAGCTGTTTGCATTAAAACAGATGGAGAACAGCATTAAAGATATGAAGGGAACATTGTACCTTTCAGATTATGATGGTAATAATTCTTCTATCATATTTAAAAAAGAAAATTGAAAAATGTGTTGATATTTTATTGTGAATTTTATATTATAGTGAGTAGTGCAAAAAAAGGAGGCAGTTCCCTTGTTAGAAATAATGACAAATGACTCAGGGTCATCAGCAAAGATAATAGTAGTGGGCGTTGGTGGAGCTGGAAACAACGCAGTTAACAGAATGATAGATGAGAATGTAGGAGGAGTTGAGTTTATCGGTATTAATACTGATGGACAGGCTTTACAGCTTTGCAAGGCTCCTGTTGCAATTCAGATTGGGGAGAAGCTTACTAAAGGACTTGGCGCAGGCGCTAATCCTGAGGTTGGTGAGAAAGCAGCAGAGGAGAATATTGAAGAGATTACACAGGCCATCAAGGGGGCAGATATGGTTTTTGTTACCTGTGGTATGGGTGGCGGAACAGGAACAGGTGCTGCACCTGTTGTTGCCAAAATCTCTAAAGATATGGGGATATTAACGGTTGGTGTTGTTACCAAGCCTTTCAGATTTGAGGCTAAGACACGTATGGATAATGCCCTTTCAGGTATCGAAAGACTTAAGGAGAATGTGGATACACTTATTGTTATTCCTAATGACAAGCTTCTTGAGATTGTTGACAGAAGGACAACCATGCCTGAGGCATTAAAGAAAGCTGATGAAGTTTTACAGCAGTCAGTTCAGGGAATTACTGACCTTATTAATAACCCTGGTGATATCAACCTTGATTTTGCTGATGTTAAGACTGTTATGCAGGATAAGGGCGTTGCCCATATCGGTATTGGTTCTGCTACAGGTGATGATAAGGCCCTTGAGGCAGTTAAGATTGCTGTTGCCAGTCCTCTTCTTGAGACTACAATTAACAATGCAACAGACGTTATCATTAACATTTCAGGTGATGTTTCACTTATGGAAGCTAATGATGCAGCCGACTTTGTCAGAGACCTTACAGGCGATGATACTAATATTATCTTTGGTGCTGTATATGATGATTCAGTTGCCGACTTTGCATCTATTACAGTAATTGCTACAGGTCTGGAAGATACTAATATTAATAATGCCATGGCTGGTTTCAGTGCCCGCAGTGTTACACCAAGTGTAAGGGCTGCTTCAGCACCTCAGTATACATATTCAGGAACACAGTCAACAGCAGCATCTTCAACAGCTTCATTTACAACATCATCTTCTACTGAGCCGGTACCTGGACTTAAGACACCAGGTGAGGTTACAAGCAGTAAGGTTGAGAAGGGAATTAGTATTCCTACATTCCTTCAGAAGAACAGAAGATAGATTATTCTTATATATCTGGCAGCTGCCGGATAGTCTTAATTATAGTTTGATACGTATATTTAGTTCTGAATTCTGCGTTGCAGGATTCAGAACTTTTTTTATTTTTTCTTTATCCTCATTATGACAAAATTTTTAGAATTGTAAGTCTATAATACCCCTTGTTGGGAGGTGATAGACAATCGTTGTATATCTGGACGTATTTTTCCTGCAAAATCTATTTATGGACTACATAGTACTTTCCTGCACATGCAGGATTTGTGGATATGCTGCTTCATATCCACGCAGACTGCTTTCTGCCACTTTAGGTGCATTGTGGGCCATTGTTGTGGAAGTAAGCCGGGGCGCCCTGAGAAATGTATTTCATGTGTGTACATATGTGATTGTCAGCACTGTAATGGTGATGATTATCAGTGGTACAACAAGAATTAAAAAAATAAGTAAAGGATTAGCTGTCCTGTATGTGGTAACCTTTGGCATCTGTGGTGCTGTATATATGTTTAACATGTATACAAGCTGCGGTATGCTGATTACCGTTAAAATTATGTCTGACCCTGAATTGCTGATGTATGTCGTTCTTACTTTAGTAATTCTTAAGCTTTTGTACCTTAAAATGTCAAAGCTAAAAAGTATAAAAAGCTATATGTATAAGGTGGAAATCTGTGTAAAAGATGTCCGCTTTACAGTGGATGGACTGATGGATACAGGAAATCATCTTACAGATCCCTATAATGGCATGCCGGTTTCTGTAATTGATAAAAGAGCTGTTCCTTCAGATATAAATATAGGAGCAACAGAAAAGATACATTATATACCAATTAGTTCAGTAGGCTGCAGCAGTGGCGTTATTATGGTTTTTACTGCCTCAGCCTGTCATATATACAACAGCAGTATGGATATAACATTAAATAATGTTCTAATAGGAATCAGTGAAACAGCCCTCTCTAAAGGGGAGAACTATGACTTGCTGATTAATCCTGTATTAATAGAAAATGGAGAAGATAGATATGGTATTAAAAGTAGCAGTGGAAGATAGATTTCAATTTAAGATGGTGCCAAGCATTAAGAGCCTTTTTACAGTGTCACAGCCGGATGTTCATTATATAGGAGGTTCTGATGTGCTGCCTGCACCACTGGAAGCAGAGGAGGAGGCAAGAATAATTGAAGAATTATCAACGGAAAATGAGGGGGATGCCAAGAAATGTCTGATAGAACATAATCTCCGACTTGTAGTATATATTGCAAAAAGATTTGACAATACAGGCGTTGGTGTAGAGGACCTTATATCAATTGGCACAATTGGGCTTATTAAGGCAATCAATTCGTATAAGCCTGATAAGAATATTAAGCTGGCAACTTATGCTTCAAGATGCATTGAGAATGAGATACTTATGTATCTTAGAAGAAACAACAAAACCAAGGCAGAAGTGTCAATTGATGAACCCCTGAATGTTGACTGGGATGGAAATGAGCTGCTTTTGTCAGATATTCTTGGCACAGATGAGGATGTAATATATAAAGATATAGAAAGTGAAGCTGAAAGAAAGATATTAAACAGTGCAATTGCAAAGCTGTCAGAAAGAGAGAGAACTATTGTGGATTTAAGATATGGACTTTCAAGCAGTGATGGCGAAGAAAAGACACAGAAAGAAGTGGCCGATATGCTGGGAATATCACAGTCATATATTTCCAGACTGGAAAAGAAGATAATTAAGAGACTTCAAAAGGAAATGGTAAAGAATTCATAGAAATTAGTATTGACATTTTTGCTTTCCTTATAGAAAATAGATATGTTTGATATCTTTTATCAGACAGGTAGAAATGTATATATACGGAAGGCGGACAGCATTCCCTGTACACGCGGCGAAAGGATTAATAATGAGCATAAATAATCAGGAAAAGCCTGAAAAGAAACCATTCAGACTGGATAATTTCATTGCTGTTATTACAATAATAGCAATGGCTTCGTTTTGTTTAATGGTATTTGCTGATATTAAGGGGATTAATCTGGTAGAGTTTTTGGGGATTGAAAAGAAATCTGATGTAGCTGTTAATTTGAATGAAGTGACAAAGCCAGCACAACAGCAGACTGCATCAGCAGGTAACGGTAATAATAACAGCAGCAGTAACAGCACAAGTGTGGCTTCACAGTCAGCTAATAAGGATGAACAGAATACTAACAAGATGGTAATATCAGGAAATTATACAGTCTGTATAGATCCTGCCTATGGTGGAAGTGCTGTGGGAGCTTCTGCCAATGGTCTTGTAGAGAAGGATGTTACACTGGCTGTTGGACTTGAATTAAAAAACAAACTGGAACAGATGGGAGCAAAAGTGATTCTTACCAGAGATTCTGATAAGAAGGTCACTAATGAGAACAGAATAGCAGCCTGTAATCAGGGAAAATCAGACTTTTTAGTGTCGTTAAGAGTGAACTCGGCTGATAATACTAATGTAAAAGGCTTTGAAATATGGGTTAATAATAAGAAGCCTGCAAATTCAGTAAAGGGTGCAGAGTTAATTAAGAAACAGCTTTCCTCTATACAGGGAAGCAGAAGCAGAGGCGTGAAGTACGGTTCTGTCACAGATGAAAACGAAAATTATTACGTCAACGCAAAATCATCATGTGCAAGCTGTGTAATCCAGCTGGGGTTCATTACTAACAAGGATGATGCAGCCATGATCAGGAATAATAAGGAAGTTATTGCAGATAAGATTGCACAAGGGTTAGCAGAGTACTTTAAAGAAAAGAAGTGAGGATTAATAAATGTCTAAAATCAATCAGAGTAATATCAGGAATTTTTGTATTATTGCCCATATAGATCATGGAAAGTCTACCCTGGCGGACAGAATTATTGAGAAGACAGGGCTTCTTACCAGCAGGGAGATGCAGGAACAGGTTCTTGATAATATGGACCTTGAAAGAGAGAGAGGAATCACCATTAAAGCCCAGACAGTAAGAACTGTGTACAAAGCTTCTGATGGACAGGAGTATATATTTAACCTTATTGATACCCCGGGACACGTTGATTTTAATTACGAGGTTTCAAGAGCACTGGCGGCCTGTGATGGTGCAATTCTGGTGGTAGATGCTGCCCAGGGGATTGAGGCACAGACACTTGCCAATGTTTATCTTGCCCTGGACCATGATCTGGATGTGTTTCCGGTAATTAATAAGATAGATCTTCCAAGTGCCGACCCTGAGAGAGTTATTGAGGAAATTGAGGATGTAATAGGAATAGAGGCACAGGATGCACCTCAGATTAGTGCTAAGAATGGAATTAATATTGATCAGGTTCTGGAGTCTATTGTTAAGAAAATTCCTGCACCACAGGGAAATCCGGATTCGCCATTATCCGCCCTTATATTTGATTCCCTCTATGATGCCTACAAGGGTGTAATTGTATTCTGCCGAATAGTTGAAGGTACCGTTAAGAAGGGCACCCAGATAAGAATGATGGCAACAGGTGCAGTTGAAGAGGTAGTTGAGGTTGGGTATTTCGGAGCCGGACAGTTCATTCCATGTGATGAATTATCAGCAGGAATGGTTGGATATATAACTGCCAGCATTAAGAATGTATCAGATACCAGAGTAGGTGATACTATAACAGACAATCAAAGACCATGTGAGAAGCCGCTTCCTGGTTACAAGAAGGTAAATCCTATGGTTTACTGTGGTATGTATCCGGCAGATGGGGCAAAATACCAGGATTTAAGGGATGCTCTGGAAAAGCTTCAGCTCAATGATGCGTCACTGCAGTTTGAGCCAGAGACATCTATAGCTCTTGGATTCGGTTTCAGATGCGGATTCTTAGGACTTCTTCATCTTGAAATAATTCAGGAAAGGCTGGAGAGAGAGTACAATCTGGATCTTGTTACAACAGCTCCTGGTGTAATATACAAAGTCCATAAAACTAATGGAGAGGTAATTGACCTTACTAATCCATCAAATATGCCTGATCCTTCAGAGATTGATTATATGGAGGAACCGGTGGTAAGTGCAGAAATAATGGTTACTACGGAGTATGTTGGCCCTATTATGAAGCTTTGCCAGGAACGACGCGGTAAATATCTTGGAATGGAATATATTGAGCAGACAAGGGCTTTACTTAAATATGACCTGCCGCTTAATGAGATTATATATGATTTCTTTGATGCATTAAAGTCTCGCTCCAGAGGATATGCTTCCTTTGATTATGAGATAAAGGGTTACGAAAAGTCTAATCTGTGCAAGCTGGATATTCTTATCAACAAGGAAGAGGTTGATGCACTTTCGTTTATTGTATTTGCAGGAAGCGCCGAAGAGCGTGGAAGAAAGATGTGTGAAAAGCTTAAACAGGAAATTCCAAGACAGCTCTTTGAGATTCCAATACAAGCTGCAATCGGAAGCAGGGTAATCGCAAGGGAAACTGTTAAAGCTTTAAGAAAGGATGTCCTTGCAAAGTGCTATGGCGGCGATATATCAAGAAAGAAGAAGCTTCTTGAAAAGCAGAAGGAAGGAAAGAAGCGTATGCGCCAGGTAGGTAATGTGGAGATTCCACAGAAGGCATTCATGAGCGTATTGAAGCTTGATGATGAATAAAACATTTAAAGCGGCTTGTGGCGTTTTCGCAGATGTTTAACATTAAGATTAAGGGGGTGTGTGCAGATGAATCCAGATGTATTCGGGGTGTATGTACACATCCCTTTTTGCGTTCATAAATGCAACTACTGTGATTTTCTGTCCTTTCCAGCGGCTGGCGATGCTCACAGGGCATATACGAAAGCTGTTTTACAGGAGATTGAAAAGCTGGATGAGGACAGAAGGCAGGTGACTTCCCTGTTTTTTGGAGGTGGAACCCCTTCTGCCATTGATTCGTCTTTAATTGTAAGTATTGTAGAGGCATTGAAGAATAAATTTTCATTCAGTAAAGATGCTGAGATTACTATTGAATGTAATCCTGGCACACTGACTAATGAAAAGGCATCTGATTATATAAGATGTGGAATCAACAGAATAAGCTTTGGACTTCAGAGTACTGATAATAAAGTTCTTAAGATGCTGGGGAGAATACATACATACGAAGATTTTACACAGAGCCTTGATATTGCAAGGCGAGCAGGATTTACCAACATAAGCGCGGATATTATGTCTGCACTTCCCGGACAGTCAGTAAATGATTATACTAATACACTTAACACTGTAGCAGAATTGGGACTGCAACATATTTCAGCTTATAGCCTGATAGTTGAGGAGAACACACATCTTTATGAACATCTTAAGGATTATCCGCCTCTTCCTGATGAGGATGCTGAAAGAAATATGTATCATATAACAGAAGATATCCTTGCAGGAGCAGGTTTTCACAGATATGAGATATCGAATTATGCAAAGCCGGGATATGAGTCAAGACATAATAAATCCTACTGGGAGCTTACAGATTACATTGGATTAGGCCTGGGTGCATCCGGATTCTATAAAGGGAAAAGGTATTCTAACACATCAGATTTTAAGACTTATATTGAAGGTACAGCTAAAGGAGAGATGTCTTTCATAAGAGAAGTGGAAGAAAGCTCTGTAAGGGATAGAATAGAGGAGTATATGTTCCTTGGACTGCGAAAGATGGAAGGAGTATCTTACAGAGAGTTTTTTAAAATATTTGGACAGGACATACACAGTATATATGCAAATGTTATAAGTAAGGGAATTAAGCAGGGATTGCTTGAAGAATACAACAATCCCGCAGATGGTGGAGTGTATCTGAAACTCACCTCCTACGGGATAGATGTCAGTAATACAGTTATGTCAGAATTTATTATTGATTAAGTCTTTTTATGAACTGCTTTGGAGTTTCGCCCATGAAAGCCTTGAACTCATGCTGGAAATATGCCTGGTCAGAGTATCCTATATTCTGAATAAACTGGGAATTCTGCCTGTTGCTGTCAGCGAGGATTTCGTTAAGAACCTTCTGGAAACGGCAGAATTTAATGTACGCTTTAGGACCAAAGCCATAATCTTTATTAAATAGACGGTTAATATGTCTGCATGAGTAGCCTGTTTCTTCAGACAGCTGTGTCAGAGAACACTCGCTGTCAGACTGTGTTATTATACTGCTCATCTTTAAGACGTCAGGGTTGAAGCTGTAGAGAGTCTTGCTTCCTTTTATGTATTCTGCAAAGGCAGTACATCTGCTGTCAAAGCTTGTACTGTTAAGTATGTTCTTAATAAATGTGAATTCAGGACAATTCTTGTCTGGTTTGAAATCAATGATGCTTCCTGTCATATCTGAAGGGGCAATTTCCCTGGCTGCTCCCTTATTATAATAGAAAGTGTTGCTGTCAAATACTGCAATGAAATAATTCTTATATCCGCTTATGTCGATTACGGCCTCTTTAATCTGGCTTCCTGCACATATAAATTTTGACTTGTCAGGGGTGTTGTAGGCGATTATCCATATGCAGTTAGAAGATGGCATTATACGCAGGCTTTTAAGTGAAGCCTTGTCAGCCGGGCTGACATTCATGGCATCATATATGTGCATGTGGCATGGTGAGAATACCTCTCCATTATTATACTTTTTGAATGTGATATGAATATCTGGCTGAATAATTGATATGTTTTTTTTCATGATGGTTAATAATCCTTTGCTTTTAAAAATTTTTCTAATGTAAATTAAATAAAATCCCCATATTATTAAAAAAATATAAAATGTGTCCGATTTCTTCAATAATTATAATATTATTGATGTATAATGTCAACATAAATTGAAAAGAGCAAAGCACAAAGGCGTGCAACCAGTTAGTTGGTTGCGCGCCTTTTTTGTGGTTAAAGCTCAATAAGGAGGAGGAAGAATTATGGAAGAAATTCTCGAAGTAATTAATGGCCAGGTGTTTGGCGTATGGTTTCTTATCGGCGCCGCACTGGTATTCTGGATGCAGGCTGGTTTCGCAATGGTTGAAACTGGTTTCACCAGAGCAAAGAACTCAGGTAACATTATAATGAAAAACCTTATGGACTTCTGTATTGGTACAGTAATGTTCATCATAATCGGTTTTAGCTTACTCTTAGGTGAAGATGTACTTGGATTAATCGGTAAACCTGGATTTGATATTTTCACTGCTTATGCTGATTTTGACTGGTCAAGCTTCGTATTTAATTTAGTATTCTGTGCAACAACAGCTACTATTGTTTCAGGAGCTATGGCTGAAAGAACAAAGTTCTTATCTTACTGTATCTATTCAGGAGTTATCTCAGCTCTTATCTATCCAATTGAAGCACACTGGATCTGGGGCGGTGGCTGGTTAGCACAGCTTGGATTCCATGATTTTGCCGGTTCATGTGCAATTCATATGGTTGGTGGTATCTCAGCTTTAATCGGTGCTAAGATTTTAGGACCTAGAATTGGTAAATTTGAGAAAGATGCCCAGGGCAAGGTTGTTAAGGTAAATGCTTTCCCAGGACATAACATTCCAATCGGTGCACTTGGTGTATTCATCCTCTGGTTAGGCTGGTATGGATTTAATGGTGCAGCTGCAACATCACTTGAGCAGCTTGCTTCAATATTTGTTACAACAACAATTGCTCCTGCAGTTGCTACTGTAGTATGTATGATATTCACATGGGTTAAGTATGGCAAGCCAGATGTTTCAATGTGTCTTAACGCATCTCTTGCAGGTCTTGTAGCAATTACAGCTCCTTGTGATGTTACAGATGCTTTTGGTTCAATGGTTATCGGTGCTGTAGCAGGTGTTCTTGTAGTATTTGGTGTATGGCTTCTTGATTACAAGCTTCACATTGATGACCCTGTTGGTGCTGTAGCAGTACATATGATGAATGGTATCTGGGGTACATTAGCAGTTGGTTTATTTGCAACTCCAACAGCTCCTGGTTACTCAATTGCTAACGCAGCAGGTGAGGAGATTAAGGGATTATTCTATGGCGGTGGCTTTGAACTTCTTGGCCTCCAGATTTTGGGATTTGTAGCAGTAGCTGCATGGACAGCTGTCACAATTACAATTCTTTTCCTTGTTATCAAGTCAACAATTGGTCTTCGTGCAAGCAGAGAAGAGGAAATCAAGGGTCTGGATATCACAGAGCATGGTCTTACATCTGCATATGCAGGATTTGAGGTATCAACAACTGATCTTCAGTTTGATGCTTCTGATTTCGAGGAAGTTGGTTCTGCAAAGATGGAGGATGCAGTGCCTGCTGTTGTTCAGAAGTCTGCTGGAACTGATGACAAGAAGATCACTAAGGTTGAGATTCTTATGAAGCAGGAGAGATTCGAGAAGTTAAAGAAGGCTATGAACGAGATTGGTGTAACAGGTATGACAGTTACACAGGTTCTTGGATGTGGTACTCAGAAGGGTGCTCCTGAATATTACCGTGGAGTTCAGATGGAGATGCAGCTTCTTCCTAAGATTCAGGTTGAGATGGTTATCTCTAAGGTTACTCCAATGGAGGTTATTGAAGCTGCAAGAAAGGCTCTTTACACAGGACATATCGGTGATGGTAAGATCTTCGTATATGATGTAGAGGATGTTGTAAAGGTTCGTATAGGTGAAACTGGTTACGATGCACTTCAGGGTACAGATGACTGATAATATCTGATATATAGTCTTTATCCCGGTTTTGGTATTATAGCTGTGTGCTATGATATATATAACCCTTTAAAATGAGCTGTCATCTGGAAGTTTTTGTAAAATGACTTCCAGATGACAGCTTTTTCTATGCTTATTTAGTGAGTTTTCTGTCTGTTTACGTGAAAAATATAAAAATATCAAAATTTGTCATTTTTTGTGTATTTTATAACATACTTGCCAAATATACGCTTTACTTTTTGGATAATTAATACTAAAATAATTGATAAGAGAGATTGTAAAATCTCACATTTTTATACAAGGAGGATATTATTTAATGGCTAGAGAAAGACAGTCAATGGATGGTAATACAGCCGCAGCACACGTAGCCTATGCTTACACAGAAGTTGCAGCTATCTATCCTATCACACCTTCGAGTCCAATGGCAGACTTTGTTGACCAGTGGTCAGCAGAAGGAAGAAAGAACATTTTTGGCAATACAGTAAAGGTTTCAGAGATGCAGTCTGAGGCTGGTGCTGCAGGTACAGTTCACGGCTCATTAGCAGCTGGTGCTTTAACTACAACATTTACAGCTTCACAGGGTCTTCTTCTTATGATTCCTAATATGTATAAGATAGCAGGTGAGCAGCTTCCTTGCGTATTTGATGTTTCTGCTCGTACTGTTGCTACACAGTCACTTAATATCTTTGGTGACCACAGTGATGTATATGCATGCCGTCAGACAGGTTTTGCAATGCTTGCTGAGACTAATCCACAGGAAGTTATGGATTTAAGCCCTGTTGCACATCTTGCAGCACTTGAGGGAAAAGTTCCATTTATTAACTTCTTCGATGGTTTCCGTACATCACATGAGATTCAGAAGATTGAGAAGTGGGATTATGAGGACCTTAAGGACATGTGTCCAATGGATGCAGTAGAAAGCTTCCGTCAGCATTCACTTAATCCTAACAGACCAGCTATGCGTGGTTCCCATGAGAATGGTGACGTATTCTTCCAGCACCGTGAAGCATGTAACTCAGCTTATGATGCTCTTCCAGCAGTAGTTGAGAAGTACATGAAGAAGATTAACGAGAAGCTTGGTACAGATTACGATTTATTTAATTACTATGGTGCACCAGATGCAGACAGAGTAATTGTTGCAATGGGTTCTATCTGTGATGTGGCAGAGGAAGTTATTGATTATCTTACAGCTAAGGGTGAGAAGGTTGGTCTTGTTAAGGTAAGACTTTACCGTCCATGGTCTTCAGAGGCTATCTTAAAGGTTATTCCTAAGACAGCAAAGAAGATTGCAGTGTTAGACAGAACTAAGGAGCCAGGTTCACTTGGTGAGCCACTTTATCTTGATGTTGCTGCAACACTCCGTGAAGCAGGATTAAACGACATTAAGCTCGTTGGAGGCCGTTATGGTCTTGGTTCTAAGGATACACCACCTTCATCAGTATTTGCTGTATATACAGAACTCCTTAAGGATGAGCCTAAGAACAGATTCACAATCGGTATTGTTGATGATGTTACTAACCTTTCACTTCCAGAGGTTAAGCCAGCTCCAATTACTTCAGCTGCTGGTACAGTTGAGTGCAAGTTCTGGGGTCTTGGTGGTGATGGTACAGTAGGTGCTAACAAGAACTCTACTAAGATTATCGGTGACCACACAGATAAGTATATTCAGGCATATTTCCAGTACGATTCGAAGAAGACTGGTGGTATTACAATCAGCCACTTAAGATTTGGTGATAAGCCAATCAAGAGTCCATATTATATTAATCAGGCTGACTTCGTTGCATGTCATAATCCATCATACGTAATCAAGGGTTACAAGATGGTTCAGGATGTTAAGCCAGGCGGAATCTTTATGATTAACTGCCAGTGGTCTGACGAAGAATTAAATCAGCATATGCCTGCTGAAGCTAAGCGTTATATCGCTAAGAATAATATTCAGCTCTACACAATCAATGCTATCGATAAGGCTATTGAGATTGGTATGGGTAAGAGAACTAACACAATCTTACAGTCAGCATTCTTCAAGCTTGCTAATGTAATGCCAATTGATCAGGCTATCGAGTACATGAAAGCAGCTGCTAAGAAGTCTTACAGCAAGAAGGGTGATGCAGTAGTAGAGATGAACTACAAGGCTATTGATGCCGGTGTAGATGCAATTCATAAGGTTGAAGTTCCAGCTGACTGGGCTGATGCAGTTGATAACAAGAAGCCAGTTGAGAGAACAGGCCGTCCTGCAACAGTTAAGATGGTTAATGAACTTCTTGATCCTATCGGACTTATGGATGGTGACAGCCTTCCAGTTTCTGCATTTAAGGATATTGCTGATGGACAGTTTGAGACAGGTGCTTCTGCTTATGAGAAGCGTGGTACAGCCGTAATGGTTCCAGAGTGGGATCCAGCAAGCTGTGCTCAGTGTAACAGCTGTGCATTCGTATGTTCACATGCTACAATCAGACCATTTATCCTTGATGCTGATGAAGCAGCTAAGGCTCCTTCACAGATTAAGCTTGCTGATTCTAAGCATGCTGTAGATACTTCTATGAAGTATGTAATGACAGTATCTCCATTAGATTGTATGGGATGTGGCGAGTGTGTTACTGTATGTCCTAAGGCTGGAGAAGCCCTTAAGATGGTTCCACAGGAATCACAGGCAGCAGAGCAGCCAGTATTCGACTACTTAGTAGCTAATGTTGGCAAGAAGGAGATTAAGCCAGCACTTGTTGAGACACCAATCGGTTCTCAGTACAACCAGCCATTACTTGAGTTCTCAGGCTCATGTGCAGGATGTGCAGAGACATCATATGCAAGACTTATTACTCAGTTATTCGGTGAGCAGATGTACATATCTAACGCAACAGGATGTTCTTCAATCTGGGGTGGTCCAGCTGCAACATCACCATATACAGTTAATAAGGATTCATTAAAGGGACCAGCATGGTCTAACTCATTATTCGAGGATAATGCAGAGCACGGCTTTGGTATGTATCTTGGTCAGAAGGTTATCCGTGACCAGGCTATTGAGAAGATTAAGGAAATCGCTGCTTCTGATAAGGCTTCTGTAGAGCTTAAGGCAGCTGTTGCTAAGTATCTTGAGACAAAGGATGATACTAAGGCTAACACACCTGCAACAGATGCACTTGTAGCTGAATTAGAGAAGGCTGCTGCAGCAGGATGTGAGACTTCTAAGGAAGTTCTTGCTAAGAAGGATTACCTTGCTAAGAAGTCTGTATGGATCTTCGGTGGTGATGGTTGGGCTTATGATATCGGTTTCGGTGGTCTTGACCATGTACTTGCTTCAGGTGAGAATGTTAATGTAATGGTATTCGATACAGAGATGTATTCTAATACAGGTGGACAGGCTTCTAAGGCTTCTAACATCGGTGAGGTATGTCAGTTCGCTGCTGCTGGTAAGGAGATTGGCAAGAAGTCACTTGCTGAGATTGCTATGAGTTATGGCTATGTATATGTAGCACAGATTGCTCTTGGTGCTAACCCAGCACAGGCTCTTAAGGCAATCAAGGAAGCTGAAGCATACAACGGACCATCACTTATCATTGGTTATGCACCTTGCGAACTTCACGGTATCGCTAAGGGTGGTATGAACCACTGCCAGGATGAGATGAAGGCAGCTGTTAAGGCTGGTTACTGGAACCTCTTCTCATTCAATCCAGCTCTTAAGGCTGAGGGCAAGAATCCATTCACTCTTACATCTAAAGAGGGAGATGGTTCTTACCAGGCATTCCTTAATAATGAGGCTCGTTATACAAGACTTGTTAAACCATTCCCAGAAAGAGCAGAGAAACTCTTTGCTAAGTCTGAGCAGGTTGCTAATGAGAGATATCAGCATCTCTTAAAGCTTGTTGAGCTCTACAAGTAATTAATATAATTATATGATTTATCTGGCTGCGTATCTGCATGGGTGCGCAGCCTTTTTAGTTTACGTGCCTTGTGTACACTATAACAGGTGAAAGTCACGGACACGATTAGGCAACGAGGAATCGTATAGTTTAACAGCAAGGGTGTTCAATTGTAATACCAGGATGTAGAAATACCAAATATTACTGATTGACTACATGATTTGACAGGAACAAGATTTTTTATAATAAATAATAATTAACCTGGATTATTCACGGCTCAGCCGAAAAACTGGCTGAAAGCCGCATAGTCACTGTATTTTAATTGAATATTGCTTTTCACTTATCAAGTGAATGAAAAAAGAGCATCCAAATGTGGTAAAATTAAGGTGTTCAAGACTTAATAAAAACCAACAAAGGAGCCCTTTATGAGAATTGTAAACACCTTATCATTAGAAAGCAAT